>Ga0268262_10000397_pt1 | contig 58033 bp, 61 predicted proteins | sample TergutNc150P3_FD_190354 | JGI IMG/M metagenome (GOLD analysis project Ga0268262, IMG submission 190354) | Nasutitermes corniger P3 segment gut microbial community from laboratory colony in Florida, USA - Nc150 P3 (SPAdes) (version 2) | ecosystem: Host-associated > Arthropoda: Insects >... | reverse complement strand
ACGGCCTCTTTTTTGTCGCTTGGAAAGGGTTATAAAAAGCGTTAAATTCCCATTCTTAGTGCGAAATCGAGGCCGTAAAATTCCCATTCTTGGTGCAAAGAATTCCCATTTTCGGCGACACGTTACAAACGATGAGAAATCTGCCTAACGGCATGCCCCCCCCCCCCCCCACATGGCGACAAACGCATAGCTGTCAGCAGATAAGAAAAGCCCAAACATCAGTTTTCCTCAAACCCACAGTAAAGGAGCCGGACGTACCCGTATGAGTATGCACCGTTTTTATATCTTGGGTGGCAAAGCCGCAACGGACTAAAGTCCGAAGGAGTATTTTATATGAAAAAACTATTCAAGGTATTAGGGACAATCGCCATGCTGGCGGTACTCGTCCTCTCTTTAGCAGCCTGCGACAATCTCATGGATTTTATCGACCAGATCACCGGCAACAATAACCAGGAAAAAACGCTGACGCTTTCTGGTCAGGTCAATGAGATGATGACTAACGATGATCCTCCATCGGTCAGTTACCAAGCATATAACGGAGAAAAATTGACGGTTTCCGTAAGTGGCATGACTGAAAAAGGGACAATCACAAATGGACAGCTCAGCATTACGCTGGGAAAGCCGACATCTTTGGAAAATCTTAAAGATGAATCTCATGATTCTGATCTGACAATTAGCCCAAGCAGCGCAAAAGGATTCATGTTTCAAAATCTTAATATTGAAAACTCAGACGACCACCAAAATTTGGGCAGAATTAACTTCACCATTAACAGTTCAGATGATAATGTGAGCGTCACTATGGAGATGGTGGGATATTGGTATGTTGATAGAGACGTTACCATAAGCAGTAAAGAGAAAACAGAAACCGATGACTATCCCAATGGTTATACAACTATCTATACTACCAAAGCTATTAGCCTTGCGTTAAAAGCTGGCTGGAACACATTATACATAAAAGAAGAAGCCTCTATGAAAAACGAAGGGGACAATATCATTGAAGAGAGGACCACTACTATTTCTCTTGGCAATCCGAGCAGCCTCAAATGGGTGCTGGATTTTGATGGTTCCAGCGAAAAAATTGAAGGAGGTGATGAGGGGGATGGGCTTGCTCCTATACAACCAGCCGGCAATATCCTCTCAAAAAACACCTGGACAGTTGGTGGATACAGATAAAGTATAACATTGGAGTGCTGCTGCCTGCCTTTTTTTCGATAGCTATTCCAACTCCGCAAAACATGCTATACTTAAATTACCGTGGGAGAAAATCAGAGCGATTTTGTTGTTACCGCCACCCGGTCAATGAAAGACTACGCATCCCGGGTGGCGGAGCATTTGATAAAAATCCCCCGTTTTAGCTCGATGGCCGAGACCATCAACGGGGTTGAACTTCTTGGCACGGATCGTTTTGCCGACGGCGAAATGGAAGTTTCCGTGAGGAAATCCGTGCGCGGCAAACATGTCGTGCTTTTCGCAAGTTGCTGCCGTAATGACGCCGGTATAGAAGCGGAAGTAGCCAAAATAGAGCTTTACCACGCTGTGGATGCGTTAAAACGGTCGCAGGCGGATAAAATCATCGTTTTTGAGCCGTATATTTCATGTTCCAGATCGGACAGGAAAACCCGCAGAAATTCCGTAGGCCTTTGGATTCACTTTAAGATCCTGGCAAGCCTGGGGGTAAATCATATCGTTACATATCAGCTTCATTCAAACAAATCCGAGTCTATGATGGACCCTACAATCTGCGCCCTCGACAATATTCCAGCCCTTACGCTTCTTGAACAGTACCTTTGCGATGTCTATATACAGAATATGAAAACCCTTGAAGAAACGGTAAGGCCGAATTGGGCTTTTTGTTCCGTCGACGCGGGGGGAGAAAAACTTGCCAGGGAATTCGCCAACGCCTTTGGCGCTCCCCTGGTTGTGGCCCATAAACAGCGGGACTATTCCAGGACAAATACGGTAGAATCGGTGAATATCCTTTCGGCGATGTCAATCGAAGGCAAAGTGCTATGGATAGTGGACGATATGATAGACACGGCGGCGTCCGTGGAAGAGCTTATCAAGGCCTTAAGCGTTCTTAATCCCAAAGAAATCAATTTGATAGCGGTACACGCCATTTTTTCCCCGCCGGCAACAAAACGGCTTAACAGGCTTGAGAGCGAGGGCTTGATTCGCCGTATTATAGTCGCCGATACGGTAGGTACTTCCGGTTTTCTTGAAACAATTCCCAGCCTGGAAGTGGTTCAGTCCACCAAACTGTCCGCTAGGATTATCGCCAGCCTTGAAACCAACGAATCAATAGCGAAAATAATGCGGATTTTTAACGCGGAAAAATATCTGAAATCTCCAGGGTTGTTCAGTAACGAGTAAAGTAAGAAACCAGTACTTCCAGAAAACCAATCAAAGCGCCCAGAATCGCCCCAAAAAAGTTTATCCATCTCAGTTGTCCGGCCATAACGTCGAGAATAATTTTTTCCACCCTGAGCATGTCCAGAGAATTGATCCGGTCTGAAACAAGTACCTTTACGTTGACAGAAGAAAGGGCCGCGTCCATATTTTCATCCATCGCTTCCACAGCTTTAAGGGCCAAAAATGAATCCGCCTTCCCCTTATTGTCTGAGCCCATGGAAAGAAACTCCCTTGTTGTAAGGCCTGGATACCTCTCAATGACGCTTTCAAGCGCTTTTCTGTACGCGGAAATTTTCCCCTGGGATTGGTTTTTCATTTCCTTCGCGAGGCCGTTTTTTACAAGCCCGCTGGCGGCTGGAATAAAAAGTCCGCCAAAATCCCTGAAACCGGCTTTTAACTTTTGACTGAAACTGTCGTTATCTTCCGGCTTTGGCGCCGAACCCAGGATAATGTTTTTAAACAACTCCTCCAGAAAAAAGTCAAAAATATATGAATTAAAAAAGTCCTTTAACAACTCAGACAAAGGAAAATCGCCTGAGCTTTCAAGCCAGGCGGAAAGAGGCCGGTCAAGCATTTGAGTGGTATATCCGCCAAGGGCGTTTCCGATATTTCCGCGAACCTCGGCTCTGGCCAGCCGTTCCCTTAAAACCCCCGGCGTAAAGAGTTCCTGCTCCACCATACGGCCTATACTGTCCGCCAGTTTATGACGTTCTCTGGGCAGAATGCCGGGGGTAAAGGGGAGCCGTATGCCAAAAAGCCGCATTTCTTTTAAAGGGCGGAAGAGCATTATAATTGCCACCGCGTTTGTTAAATAGCCAATGAGCGCCCCCACAACCGGAGGCAAAACCCAGAACAAAATGTCTTTAATCATTTCTCTCATTGGCTCATTGTTTTTGAAGCGGTATTCGCCTGGCTTTCGCTGTCAAAAACCAGCAAAACTGACTCCTGAAGCCAGCCGCGGGAAACAGGGCCTGAGGCATGGTAATTGCTTTCCACCAGGATCCACGATTCTATCTTACCCTTGTTATTGACCTGGGCGCGCTCAATGATGCGTACAATCGTTCCCTTCCTGATGTAACCCTGCGAAACCGCGTTAGGGCTGTTTTCGCTCAGCAGATTTGTAAACGAAACATTAACCACGCCGTAGCCTATGTAGTCTCTGGCCAAAGGATGAGTGGCAGGGGGCATAACCGGCTGCTCCTCCGATGAACGGTTGCATGAAAATGCAAAAACCATTGCTAAAACAAAAAAAACAAAATGTTGGACATTTGTATTAAAACAATTTATCCTCATATTATGTCCAATATAGGGAAAATTACGTTTTTTGTCATCCTCATTTGCCTTTTCCTGCATCCGGTCTTTGCCGATGAAAAGCAGTCAGGTTATGGATTGTCCGTTACGCCTTCTATTGGAATGTTTTACGGTCAGGCGAATGAGATTGTTTATAAAAACTCACAAAGCAATAGTTTTTACAGCGAGCTTCAATGGGATATGAAGCCGCTTTTTTACGCTGGCTTGGCGGCTGATTTCGGGCCGGTAAATTATTTTGCCAGACACGGATTTGTCGGCAACCTTTCGTTTAACCTTGGTATTCCCCAAAGAACGGGAATTATGGAGGACAGGGACTGGTTATACCCAAACAGCGATGCCCTAACACATTATTCGCGTCACAATAACTTTTCTGAAAGGGTAATTCTGGCGGATCTTTCGCTTGGCTATTCTTTTCCGTTGCATAATTTTATTGCACTGGGTATAAATTTTGATTTTTCATATAAGCATTTTTTCTGTATCGCTAGGGACGGTTACAGGCAATACCTTAAAGATGACGGGTTCGGGAATATTTTGCCAGGCCAGACATGGACTGATGAAATCCCCAAAAAGTATTTTGAAGGAAAAGTACTTGAATATACTCAGAATTGGTTCATTTTATCTCCAGGCGTTTTTATTAAGTTTCGTCTTGGCACTTACTTTTCCCTTAATGGAAATTTTAATTACAGCCCTTTAATTTACTGCGCCGACAGGGACGATCATCTGGTTCCACCGAGCAGGACGTACCTTGATTATCTTTACTACGGTCAGTATTTAAAAGGAAGCGGGGGCATAACTTTTTCGCCTTTGGACTATCTGGATTTAACCCTTTTCCTTTCATACAGTTCCATATTCGATTCCAGAGGAGACGCTTATTTTAATTATGAAAGGCATAATAACATTGCAGGAGGAGGATACTCGGCTTTTGAACTTGGGCTTTCAGCCAGGTTTCACCTTTTCGGCAGGCGCTAGCGTCATGCTACTGTTTCGCCCTTAATTTAACAGATTTCTGTTCGTCAGCCGTTATCAGAAGCAAAATGAATTCATTTTCATTACTTTCGAATGGCAGTAAAATTTGATAGTTCTCATAACCGGCCTGGCTAAAATAAACGCGGTGAAAAAAAACAGGCGGCGTCTCACCTCCATTTGATTCCGATTTTACTTTCGATTTTACTTTTGTTGGAGACACGGCGATTTCAACCTCTCCCGAATAAGTAACGCCTGTTTTTGGGCCTTGCTTACTTATATCCAGAATCAGGGTATCTTCCTCTTTTAAAATTGCCATTGTAACAGTATTGCCGCCAAGCTTAACATCTGTTGTTGCACGCGAATACTTTGAAACAAAGTTTAACATAAAGAAGGTAATGACTACCATAATGAAAGTCATCACATTGCCGCGGGAACCGAAAAGTCTTTTTGTCATACTCATCTTTCCGAATTCACCGCTGTTCAGTTCCCGCACCCTTTGTGAAGCCCTTTCAAGCCTGTGTTCCCTTGAGTAATAAAATACCGGCTCCTGTTCAATATTCTCATCCAGGCTTACCGGAGTGTATTTTTTTTTATCCTCATTCATGCTTTCAGCCATGCTTCTCCTGCCAGCTCCGCCGCCTTGCCGGCAAGTTCCAGCGGGTCTGTAAAACGCTTTCTTAAATTATCGGCTTTTGCCGAAGCAATAAGCAGGCTTGCGGCGGAGGCGGCGCAGTTATACGCGTCAAAGCCCCCTTCCCTCGCCATTCTGGCGGCTATTGCGGCGCAAATTCCGGCCAGAAGGTCTCCGCTCCCACCGGCAGCCAGGTTCGCCGCCATGCCGTCGATAATTCCAAGGCGGTCGTCCGGGGCCGCGATATGGATCACATGGCTTTTAAAAAGAATAACCGCTTTAGTTTCCCGGCTGAGTTTTAAGAGCGCCGGAGCCGGACGGCATAGCAACGCTTCTTTTTCAATTCCTGAAAACCTGCTTAATTCGCCCGGATGGGGAGTTAGAATCGCGTTGCCGTTAAATTTCGCGTTTTTAGACAGCTCGATGGCATCCGCGTCCAGTATCAAAGGCGTCCCCGTTTTTTCTTTCTGTAGTGCTTTTTCCAAAACCGAAACGCGGTTCTCTCCCCTGCCCCAGCCGGGCCCAAGAAGTATCGCGTCGGGCGTAAATTTCCCCTCAAAATCCTGAAACTTGCCGGATACAGGAGAAACCATGATTCCGCCAGCGCCTGAGGCAAGTATGGGGTAAATGTCGTCATCTGCCACAAGGCGGACAAGCCCCGCCCCCGCCGCCTGAGCGCCACGCGCGGCAATTAACGCGGCCCCTGTCGTTCCGGCGGAACCTGCGCGGATCTCCACGCATCCTCTTTCGTATTTATGGGCGTATGCTTTTACTTTTGGAATTTTCAAACGGGCGCGCTCCCAGTCAAGCAACTCAGCGCCGCGGTATCGGTCGATGATTTCCTTTGGAAAGATCCCGTTTACAGGCAAAATGCTCCCGGAGTAAGGCCGGGCGGCGGGATTATAAATACAGCACTTTTGAGGCACGATTGCCAGAGTAAGATCCGCCTTGACTATCGGCATACCAGGCTTCCACTCGTCTGAATTTCCCGACGGGATATCCACTGAAACAATGAGAGGCTTCTTTGATTTTTGGGTATTTATCGCTTTGACCATTTCCACGGCGGCTCCGCGAAGAGGCCCTGAAACGCCGGTTCCCGCAATGCCGTCAATTATAATGTTTGAATTACAGATTAAGTTTCTTCCTGTCTCGTTGTCCCACGCAAGTACCGGAACCTTCATTTTTTCCAATGACTTTAGCGTTTCCGTCCACGCTCCGGCCTCCCCGCTTTTGGGCCGACGGCTTAAAACAAGCGTACAGTCTGCCGCTTCGGCAAGGCCCGAAAGAATCCAGGAGCGGAGCATTACCATAGCGTCGGCTCCGTTGTTGCCGGTTCCCGAGAACACCGATATCTTTGGATTGCTTTTAAAAAGCTCTTCAAAATGGCGTACTAAAATTTCGGCGCAATGCCTGCCTGCGGCTTCTATCAGCGAATAAACGTTAAAGCCCCATTCGTCCTGCGCTTCTTTATCCAGGGCCCTTGAATCTTCGGCGGATAAAAGAAGGCCCGCTTCTCCGCTTCCGAGAAATAAAGGATCTGAAATCATTTAAAACCCTTTCATCCCAAACTCTTTTATTGAAAGCCCTCCAGAAGAAATTTGTCGGTTCTCCACCACACAAGTTTTACCTGCCACTCGTCAACCAGAAGTCCCGATAAAATTCCATCGGCGCTAAGATCAAAGGCGTTAAACTGCAGCTCCTCGTCATCCACCCTGATAAACCCCTGACGCTGCTCCCCTGCCGCTCCGTATTCCGACGACAGCATAAGAATTGAATACCCTCCTTCTACCGGAAAAGAAAGAAATATCCTTCCGTTCCTGACAATCCCAAGCATTGAATACAGCATTTTTGAAGTTACTTTCCTGTTTTGTTCCGTAAACTGATATTCAAAAAAAGGCACGTCAACATATTTTTCCCAAAGACCGTCCTCAACGTTCATAATCCAGATAACAGAGCTGTCCTGATCAATTCCGGTTCTGATATTTGTTGATTCGTCAAATGTATTCCTGTAATAATCCACTTTAATATAAAGAGTTCTTGAATCCGGCCCGGCGAAAATCATGTCAAGTGACGGAAAAACATTGTCCCTGTCAGGTGGTATTGGCAGGGCGCTGGATTTCAACTGAATCATGTAAAGTAATTTTCCGTCAGAATTGAACCAATACGTGTCCCATCCGTTAGGAGTTCTGCACACAACGGCAAGCTCGTCCCTGAACGAGGTAAAGAGACTTTCAATTTTTGGGAAAGGACTGCCTCCCGCACCTTCCCTGCCAAGATATTCTATAAATTTCCCATCCGCGTCAAAATGAACAATTATATTGTTCAAAAGGGCTTTGCTTTCGGTATCGAAGCTGTGTTTCTCGTAGGGAAGAAGATCCCGCACGTATATATGCTTGCGGGAATCAACGGTGATTTCTCCCGGTTCCAAAAGCGGATAGGAAACCGCCCAACGGGTTACCATATTCCCGTCTGAAAGGGGTTTTAATGTAAGAGGAGGGGGATTTGTCTGTTCGTTATAAATCATAAAGAGAAGATCGCCGTAAGAGTTATATCTGAGAATTTTTCCGCCGTTGCCGTCCGAGATATAAAAAAGCCCGTCCCGCATGGCAACGCCTGTACGGCGAATCCCCCTGTCCCCTTCAAGGTTAAAAAGCGCGATTTGGTTTTCCAGCTTGCCGATATCCAGCGTAAAGAGGTCTTCACGCTCAACGGATGTGATCTTTGCAGGCTTGTTGCAGCCGGAAATCATAAAAACGACCAGGAAAACGATGAAGAACAAAGGAAATGAAGCAGGAAAAATGCGCCGCGCCTTCATATTTCTACCTTAAACGGCATGGGTGATGTTGTCAATCTTGAAAACCTGCTATTGAAAACCTCAATGAATAAGGCTAAATTAAAACCATGTTAGAAGGATTACTAAAGCTCCTATTTGGCTCACAGCACGAAAGGGATCTAAAAGCCCTGCTGCCTATATTGTACTCGGTAAATGAAAAGGAAAGCTGGGCCGCCGCCCTTCCCGCCGAAGAGTTTCCAAAAATGACGGAAAAATTCAGGGAGCGCTACGCGTCCGGCGAAAGTCTGGAAAGCCTTTTGCCCGAAAGTTTTGCCCTTGCCCGCGAGGCCGCCAAGCGGAACCTTGGGGAGCGGCCTTACGATGTGCAGGTTATGGGATCTATTGTGCTTCACCAGGGAAAGATCGCCGAGTTGAAAACCGGTGAAGGCAAGACCTTGATGGTAGTTGCCGCTGCGTACCTTAACGCTATACCGGGTAAGGGCGTTCATGTGGTTACCGTCAACGATTATCTTGCGGGCCGTGACGCCGACTGGATGAGGCCCGTGTTCTCTTACCTTGGCCTGACCGTGGGAACCATTCTCTCGGACATGGACAACGACCGCCGTAAGGAAAATTACGCCTGCGACATTACCTACGGAACCAACAACGAATTCGGCTTTGATTACCTTCGCGACAATATGTGCCGCGATATGAAAAGCCGTGTTCAGCGGGGACACAACTACTGCATAATCGACGAAATAGATTCCATTCTTATCGACGAGGCCAGAACCCCGCTGATCATTTCGGGCGCGGCGGAGGACGACACATTTAAGTTTGCGGAAGTGAACCGGCTTGTAGGCTCCCTTGAAGAAGTAAAGAAAAAAGAAAACGGCGATTACCCGGACGAAACCCAGGGCGAAGAAGTGATCGGCGATTACAAACTGAACGAAAAAAACAAGAACGTGTCTTTTTCAAACAACGGGCTTGCGAAAATAGAGGATCTTCTGAAAAAGCGCGGCTTAATAAAGGGCTCGGTGGTAGATGAGGAAAACTTTGAATACATCCATTACTTTACGCAGGCTTTAAGGGCGCACAAGCTTTTTCACATTGATGTAGATTACGTTGTCCAGGAAGGACAGGTACAAATAGTAGACGAATTCACCGGGCGCATACTTCACGGCAGGCGCTACTCGGATGGGCTTCACCAAGCCATCGAAGCGAAAGAGAGGATAAAAATCGCCCAGAGGAACCGGACTCTGGCGACCATAACTTTTCAAAACTTTTTCAGGCTGTATTCAAAAATTTCTGGCGGTACCGGAACTGCGGATACTGAGGCCGCCGAGTTCGGAAAGATCTACAACCTGGATGTAGTGGTTATTCCTACAAACCTGCCGGTTACCAGAAGTGACGAAGACGATGTTATCTACCTTAGCGAAAAGGAAAAGTTCAACGCACTTTGCGACGAAATAGAAGAAGCGCATAAAAAAGGCCAGCCGATTCTGGTGGGTACGGTTTCCATCGAAAAATCTGAAATAATGGATACCCTGCTTACCCGCAGGGGAATCCGCCACGAGGTGCTTAACGCGAAAAACCACGCCAGGGAAGCCGCTATTATTGCCGAGGCCGGCGCCAAAGGAGCCGTAACCATTGCAACTAACATGGCGGGGCGCGGCACGGACATCAAACTTGGCGGCAACCCTGAACACCGCGCCCACAAAAGGGCAGGAACAGAGGCCGCGCAAGGGGACAGCACCGAGGCCGCAAAAAAATACGCGGCCATATACAAGGAAGAATACGACAAGTGGAAAAAAGACTACGCCGAAGTTAAAGCCTCAGGCGGCCTTTACGTGATTGGCACGGAAAGGCACGAGAGCCGCCGCATCGACAACCAGCTCCGCGGGCGCTCCGGCCGTCAGGGTGATCCCGGCAAATCCAAATTCTTTATCTCCCTTGACGATGATTTAATGAGGCTCTTTGGCGGCGAAAACATAAAGGGCTTTATGACAAGGGTAGGAATGAGCGACGGAGAGCCCATCAACCATCCCTGGCTGAATAAAAGCATTGAAAAGGCGCAAACCAAAGTAGAGGAAAGAAACTTTGAAATCCGCAAACACCTCCTTGAATACGACGACGTTCTAAACCAGCAGCGGAAGTTTATATATGAGCAGAGGGACGCTATTCTGGAAGACACAAACCTGAAGGAAAGGGTTAATACCGCGACTGACGACATGGTAGCTTCTTATCTGGATACTTACAGCGAAACTGGCAGAAAAGATCCGTCCGGCGCTCTGAAGGAACTGTCTGAAACCCTGAAAACCAAATTCAATTACATATTAAAAACAAGCGCGGAAGAAGTAAAAAATGTCGAGGCTCTGGAAAAACGCATTTGCGCGGAACTCAGGGAAGACATTGAAAACAAAGAAAGCATTATCAGTCACAATTACCTTAACTATTTTATCAGGGAACAGTATTTGATGATGGTGGACAGAAAATGGCTGGATCACCTTGAAAACATGGAAGCCTTAAGAGAGGCGGTGTATTTAAGGAGCTACGCGCAGAAAAATCCACTTACCGAATACAAGGTTGAAGGTTTTCAAATTTTCGAAACGATGATCGACGACATACGGCAGGAGATAGCTTCCCGCCTCCATTTGATACGGATTCAGCTCGCGGAAAACCGCGGTGAAAATCAGGGGCCGCAGCGGCCTGTCCGTTCACAAGCTACAGTCCAGACAGCCTCGCATAGCAGCATGGGCTCGTTTGGCACGTCGGCCCCTGGCTCAAAAAACGAAGCCGCCGCTTCATCCGCAATGAATTCCGCAAGAAGCCAGGGAGGCTCAGTCACCGTTATTCGCAATCACCCCAAGGTTGGAAGAAACGATCCCTGCCCCTGCGGCTCCGGCAAGAAGTACAAGCATTGCCATGGGCAAAGCTAGGCGGGCTCATTTATCCTGAAATGCTTCGACAAGACGTATGTTGACTCTTTGTAAAAACGGTGCAATAACATAGAAAGATACTGTAAACTCAATAAATATACCGAGGAGGTATTACTCTATGAAAGTTCTCGCGCCCGATTTAGGGCAATCAGGGATGGCTGTACGCATAGAAAAATGGTTCAAAAAAGAAGGCGACACGGTAACAAAGGGGGAACCGCTGTTCGAACTGTCCAACGAAAAATTGAATGAGGAAATAAACTCTCTGGCAACCGGCAAACTGCTGAAGATATACGTTCAGGAAGGTGAATCCGCGGAACCAGGTTCGGTGCTGGCGGATATCGAATAAATATGGACGCAACGTACGAACCTCGCATCCGTTCACGGGAAAAACTAAAATCAATGCGCCGCTTCGTCGGTGAAAAGATGTCCGAAAGCCTCAGGTCCATGCCTCAGGATACAGCCTTTTTCGACATCGAGACAGACGCGTTCCTGTCCGCAAAAGACGAGCTGAAGGCAAAGAACAAAAATGTTACCGTTTCGTCCGCCGTTTTACGGATTATGGCAACCATCTTGCGGGACTATCCCCTGCTCAATTCCGCCGTTATAGACGGTGAGGTAATAAACTACGAATCCTGCAATGTGGCAATGGGGATAGGCATGGAAAACGCGATCATGACGGTTGTCATCAAAGAAGCGCAGGATAAAGACATCTTTGCCATTTCCGACGAGTTGCGCGAAAAGACGGACCTGCTCAAGGCCGGCAAGCTGCCGCTCGCCGAGATGAAAGGTTCAACTTTTACCATCAGCAGCATCGGCGTACTGGGTATACGGTACGCGACAGTCATCATCAATCCGCCAGAAAGCGGAATGTTGGGGATAGGTATCACGGAAAAACGGCAGCTTGTGCGCGCCGACGACACCGTTGTTATACGCAACGTTACCGATTTTAGTTTTACCCACAACCATATTCTTCTTGACGGGTATCACCTGAAGTTTATCATCGATATGCTGCGGGAGCGCCTGGCCGCCCCGATGGCGCATATGGGCCTGGGCTGATGCCGGGCAAAATCATTTACACTGTTTTATAAGGATATGAAAATGCAATTTTCCAAAGAACAACAACTCAGGATGTACGAAAACCTGGTGTACGCGCGGGTTTTCGGCGAAAAGGTAATTGAGTACATCCTGGGAGGAAGACTGTACGGTTCTGTTCACCCCACCCTCGGGCAGGAGGCAATCAGCGCCGGCATCCTCTCCGCCGACGAATTTTCGCCCTGCGAGATTTACAAACAAGGTACGCACCGGCAGCAGCCGCTTATCGCTAAAATCATCGGCGAAGGGCCTTTTTTGGCGGAGATAATGAATAAGGGCGCCGGGATACTTCACGGCTGTTCCGGCGAGTTTCACCTTGTATCGCTCAAGGATAAGCTCCTTCCCATGTCGGGCATTCTTGGATCGGCGCCGCTGTCATCCACAGGTTTCGCCTGGACGCTCAAACAGGACAAGCGTAAGGATACCATAGCGCTCGCGTGTTTCGGCGACGGAGCCATGAGCGAAGGCTCAGTCTACGAGGCCATGAACTTTGCATCCATCCTGAAACTGCCTATTCTCTACGTTCTGGAAAACAACCAGGTGGCCATGACCACGCCGGCTTGTGAGGAAGCGCCCATAGCCGACCTCGCTGTCAGGGCCGTGTCGGCAGGTATGCAGGGCGTTACGATAGACGGTAACGATATTGAAGCTGTTGTTGCGGCGCTGCTTGCCGGCATTGAAAAGGCCGCGAGAAACGAGCCGAACCTTGTCGAACTGAAAACCTGGCGGTGGCAGGGCCACCACGTAGGGGAAAAGCAGGAGACCTACCGCGACACCGGCTTCCTCAAGAACCTTGACGCAATAGATCCTGTCAAGCGTTTTGAGAAAAAACTGTTGGAGCGCGGCTTTGCCGATGAGGCGCAGTTCAAAAAACTTTATGCCGAACAGGATGATTTTTTATCCGCTGCTTTTGAAAAAGCCTCGGAGCTTGAAGCTCCGGACCGTGAAACGGTGCTGAATTATAATGCGATGTATTCAAACGATGCGGGGGCTTCATTATGAGTGACATGATAGGATTAAACGCTCTTAAACTGGCGTTACAGGAACTCTTTGCCTCGGATGAAAAAATAATAGCCATCGGTGAGGATATAGGCGCACACGGCGGCGCGTGGATGTATTTCCAGGGTTTATATGCGAAATACGGGCGTGATCGCGTGATTCAGATGCCCATTGCCGAAAACGGCTATTCCGGTTTTGCCAACGGGCTGGCCTATGGCGGCTACCGCCCCATAGTGGAATATATGTTCGCGGATTTTGCCGCCATCGGCTTTGACAGCATCGTTAATATGGCGGCCAAGGCGCGTTTTCAGGCTAACGGAAACTTAAGCCTCCCCATAACGTACATCCTTCCCGAAGGAGCGGGCAGCCGGAGCGGAACCCAGCACTCCCAATGCGTGGAAGGATGGTTTGCGAACATCCCCGGCATCAAACTTGTTATCCCCACCACGCCGGCCGACCTGCGGGGTTTCCTCAAGGCTTCCGTACTGGACGACGACCCGGTTATCTTTATCTTTTCCCGACTCGCGGCCTCACGCAATAAAGGCCCGGTGGACGAGAACGACAGCTCGATCCCTTCCCTGACAAACGCCGCGAAAGTCATCACCGAAGGCGCGGATGTAACGCTGATTGCATGGCACCGCTGCCTGTACTATGCGCTTGAAGCCGCGAAAGAAGTGCAGGCCGAAACGGGCAAGACTATCGAAATCATTGATCCTCGGGTACTAATTCCCCTGGATCTGGAAAAACTTAATAAGTCGGCGCGTAAAACCGGCAGGGTCCTTATAGCGCACGAAGCGCCGGAACGCGGCGGCTGGGGTTCAATTATTTCAGGTTTGATTTCTGAAAACGCTTTCGGCAGCCTGAAAAAACCCGTAGTCAGAGTAGGCGCCAAAAATATGTGCGTTCCTTTCGGGGCAACGGAAGAGTTTATGTTCCCTCAGAAGGCTGATATAAAAAACGCTCTTGTAAAACTGTTGTCGTAAAACCGTCACGGGGCCCCGGAGTTTCTTCCGGAGTCCCGCTCGAAGGCAAAAATCTAAACGCGCGTAAGGTTCGCCAGAAACATCGTTAACGAGGGTATGTAGGTGATAGCAAGGAGGGCGATTACGCCCCAGAAAATATAAGGCATAATACGCCGGACTACCTCCAGTACAGGAATTTTCACGATATTGCTGGCTACATAAAGGTTGACGCCCACAGGCGGCGTTACCTGTCCTATGGCGAGGTTCACCGTAACAATGACGCCGAAGTGTATCGGGTTAACCTGGATTGCCCTTATGACCGGCAGCATAATAGGAACCAGAATATATATGGCGGAGGTTGCGTCCAAAAAACATCCCGCGATCAGGAAGATGATGTTGATGATGATCAAAAGGATTGCTTTATTCGAACTCAATGCCAGAAGCGCGTTGGACATATCCGTGGCGATGTGCGATGTCGTCAGGATCCAGGCAAACACGCTGGCGCAGGCTACGATGTACATGACCGTACCGGAAGTTACCGCAGCGTCAACGAAGATCTTGTAAAGGGTTTTTATCTTGACTTCCCGGTGGATAACTACGCCGACAAGAAGGCTGTAGACAATTGCGACGCCTGCAGCCTCGGTCGGGGTAAAAATGCCGCCGTAAATGCCGCCCAGTATAATAACCGGCGTCATAAGCCCCCAAAACGCTTCTTTGCCCGCCTTCCATCTTTCTGCGGCCGTTGCGCGGGGTTGTTTAACGATTAAATGTTTATCGCGCTGCGATCCCCATATTGCGGCAATCACATAAGCGGCTCCCATGAGGAGGCCGGGCAAAATGCCGCCCGAAAAAATCCTGCTTATCGATACGTCTGAAATTGAGGCGTACACGACAAAGGCTATACTCGGCGGGATAATGATGCCTATCGCCCCCGCAGAAGCCATCAGGCCGGTAGAAAGCGCCGGGTCGTACCCGGCGGCAATCATCGCGGGTATAAGGATAGCGCCCAATGCCGCAACCGTCGCCGGCCCGGAACCGGAAATTGCCGCAAAAAAACAGGCGACCACGACTACCACTATGATCATGCCGTGGCGGATATGGCCTACGCATACCGAGGCGAATTTGATGAGCCGCCTGGATATGCCCGCGTAATCCATGATCACTCCGGCGAGGATAAAATATGGGATCGCCAAAAGATTGAATTTCGCGACGCTCGAATACATCAGGTTGGGAACAACGGAAAGCGGCATTCCGAACATCAAAAGCCCGGCGGAAGCCGCAATCCCCAGAGAAACCGCGATGGGAACATTCAAAAATATCAATCCAAAAAACAGTACGAACATTGTTATAGCCATTTATTCCCCCTTTGCCTTGCCGAAGAAGTCTTTTCTGAACTCAAGAACGCCCCATTGAATAGAGCGTATGGTCATCAGAAAGCACCCCAGGGGGATTGATATCCTCTGGTAGTAAGCGGGAAGCCCGGTGGCCGAGGCTCTTTCGCCCGTGCGCATTTGACTGGCTATAATATCAAAACTGAGGTAGAAAATTATGCTTATAAGAAGCATGGAACACAGGAGGGAAAAGAGTACCATCCAGGCGCGGACCTTCTGCGGAACACGCTGCGTCAGAAGATCCATTCCCAGATGTGCGCCCCGTTTGTACGCAACGGCGATGCCAAACATACTTACATACACGAAACTCGTAACGACCAATTCCTCGGCGGAGGAAAAGGACCTGCTGAAAAAATACCGGCCTATTACATTAATAAAGTTCACAACAGTCATAAAGGCCAGCAGCAAGACGATACAGATTTCTTCGAATCTGTCCCATATCTTTGCAATTAGCAACATAGCGTTAGATCTCCTTTTCCTCTTCCTCGGCGTTAGTTATTGGGCTCTATACCCGAAGGCCGCAAAAGCATCCGCTCCGAACCTGGCGATATACTGGCTGTAAAGCGGGGCAAGAGTCCTCTGGAAGGCCGCAATCTCGGCGGCTGAAAGTTCATTAACCTGCATACCCGCCGCTCTCATTTTGGTAACAACTTCCTTCTCCGCATTGCGGTTATATTGGACCTGATACTTCATGGCCTCGACGGCAGCCTGCTTGAACATTTGCTGATCGGCAGCAGTGAAGCTGTTCCAGCGTTTGTTACTTACGGCCAACACGATGGGGTCATAGCAGTAGTTGCCGATGGTAAGGAATTTCTGGACTTCGTTCAGCTTGTAGCTGTTGATAACATCCAGGGGGTTTTCCTGACCGTCGATTGTACTGTTCTGCAGGGCTGTAAATACTTCGGCCATACTCATGGTAATAGGGTCTGTCCCCAGCATTCTGTAGAGGTCCGAAAGAACAGGAACGGAAGGAACGCGCATTTTCAGGTTTCTGAAATCTTCGGGAGTCCTGAGGGCGAGTTTGCTGTTGGTGAACTGGCGGAAGCCGTTCTCGCCCAGGGCGAGAGGCACGGGGCCTTTCTTCGCGATGGCATCCATAATGAATTTGCCGCCCGGCGCGTTATCCGCGAACAGGTAACGGTCAACGCTCGCGTTTCCTTCGGTGAAAATCCACGGCATAAAACATATACCCAGTTCGGGAATCTGACCTGAATGGATCATTGCCGAGTGAACATCAATGTCGATGATACCCGAATCCTGATAGAACATCGCCAGGGTACCGGTCTGGTCGCCCGCGGCAAGCTGCTCATTCGGATAAATCGAGACTGTGTAGCGGCCACCGGAGCGCTCTTCAATAAGCGCCTTAAACCTTCGCGCGCCTTCTGTCCAAGCGCTCGCGTCGTTCGTAGTGATGTTCAGTTTGAGGTCAATTGCTTTGACCCCCGAGCTACCCTGGGCCTGGGATCCGGCTGCATGAAGCGGCAATGTCCCTATAACAATGAGGACAGCCAGCATGACAAGAATTCTTTTCACTTTTCTCTCCTTACTCGCTCGTAAATACTTTAACCGGCTCAACGGCCAGTAATACTCTTATGGTACACCCTTACCGCTTTTTTTTGCAAGGCAAATGAATACATTCGCCCGTCGCATCGTGGGCGGCCTCAAAGAGACATTCCGACAGCGTAGGATGTGGATGAATGGTTGCCTTGATTTCATCAAGAGTCGCTTCCAGGCGTATTGCCAGAGCCATCTCCGCTATCATTTCGGTAACGTGGGGGCCGAACAAATGCGCACCCACAATACTTCCGTCACGCTTGTCGGCGAGAATTTTGACAAACCCCGTTGTCTGCCCCATCGTCATCGCGCGGCCGTTAGCCATTAAGGGGAAGCGGCCAATTATAACGTCAATACCTTTATCCCGGGCCTGTTTTTCGTTCAAACCTACGGAGGCGATCTCCGGGTTTGTATAGATGCACGCCGGCACCGCGCTGTAATCCATTTCGGCGGCGTGCCCGGTAGCGTTCTCCGCCGCCACAACTCCCTCCGCCATAGCCACATGGGCAAGCTGTATTTTGCTCGATGCGTCTCCTATGGCGTAAATATTCGCGACGCTTGTCCTTTGAGCGCTGTCAACGATAATTCTCGCCTTCTCCATTTTAACGCCAATTTCGGCCGCGCCCAGCTTTTCCGTACAGGGTTTTCGCCCCGTGGCCATGATAACCTTTTCCGCCTCAAGGCATGCGGATACGCCGCCGGTTTCGTAGGTGATCTTTTTTAGGCCGCCGCTCTCCGTAATTGTCTTTACTGCTGCCGATGTAAAAATGTCAATGTTCTGCGCCGCAAGTATCTTTTTGATGGCGGCGGAAATTTCAGGATCGACAGTTATCAACACTTCGGGAAGCATTTCCAGAATACTCACCTTGACGCCGAGTCCCGCGAAAACGGCCGCAAGTTCCACGCCGATAACCCCGCCGCCTATAATGGCAATGCTTTTGGGGAGCGCATCAAAGGCAAGCGCCTCGTTGCTTGTAACAACTCCCTGCAAATCCGCGCCTGGAATGGGAACAATCACCGGAACCGAACCGGTGGCAATAATGATATTTTTTGCTTCCAGTTTCGTTTTTTTATCGCCGGCGGTGAGTTCAACCGAATTGTTTGTCAGAAATTTTGCCTCGCCCCGATGCAACTCAATACTGTTGCTTTTTACCAGGGCTTCCACCCCGCTTCTGAGCTGTTTGACAATCTGATCCTTGCGCTCGTACATCTTCGCCGCGTTAAAGGAAGCGTCTTTAACGCTCACGCCAAAGGCCCCCATGTGCGCAAGGGATAAGTAGGCTTCCACGCTTTCAATCAGGGCCTTGGTCGGAATGCAGCCCCGGTTCAGGCAGGTGCCGCCTACATCCTGCTTCTCAACAAGCGCCGTTTTCGCGCCTAACTGGGCGGCCCGGATGGCGGCCGTATAGCCACCGGGACCAGCGCCCAAAACCATTACATCGTACATAGGCTATACTTCACAGTACCAGAAGCGGATTCTGCAGCCGCGTCTTTAGCGCTTTCAGAAACTCCGCAGCCGGCGCTCCGTCAATGATACGGTGGTCAAATGACAGGCTTAAGGAAACTATCGGACGTATAACCATTGCGCTGTTTTCCACTACAACCCGCTCGCGTATCGCGCCGATCGCGAGAATCGCGGCCTCAGGCGGATTGATGATCGCGATAAAGGAATCCACGTCGTACATGCCGAGATTGGTAATCGTGAACGTACCGCCGGACATATCCTCGGACGAAAGTCCTCCCTTCCGCGCCCGGTCGATGAGATCCCGCGAAGCTGCCGCGATTTCCGGCAGGGACTTGGTATGCGCGTCGCGTAGAACCGGAACCACAAGGCCGCCTTCAACGGCGACTGCTATTCCCATATTGACCGCTTTGTGCAGAACAATGCCTTCGGATGTAAGGGAGCTGTTTATTATCGGAAAGTCTACAAGAGTCCGCGCCGTTATTTTTACCAGCAAATCGACGATGGATATTTTAATCAAAGCGTTTTCATACAGGGCGTTCAGTTTTTTGCGCAGGGCGATGATCTCACTCATATCGACTTCCATACGGTGATTCGCGGGCGCCATTGTGTCGAGGCTCGCTTTCATGCGTTCGGCGATGATTTTCCTCATGCCTTTTAAGGGCAGCACAGTATCGCCTGAGACAACGACACCCTGCGCCGCTTTTTCGGCTGGCGAAGTCGGTTGTACGTTTTGCAGGGCCTTCACTATGTCTTTTTCCATAATTCTGCCGCCCGGCCCTGAACCAACCAGGCCGGCATAGTCAAAGCCTTTTGACGCCGCCAGTTTCTTCGCGCGGGGCGATATGCGGTGAGGCCGCCCGCCGGAAGCCGCCTGAGTTGTTTTTTGCGTTACAGGAGCTGCCGCTGAAACGGAGGCCGCCGCAGCCGGATGTTTTACGCTCGCAAGATCATAGCTCTCATCCGCTTTGCCAATCACGGCAATTGGAGCGCCCACAGGCACGGAAACACCTTCGACCGCAAGGATTTTCAGGAGTACCCCCTCCGCCGGGGATTCTATCTCGGCGGTAACTTTATCGGTCTCAATTTCCGCAAGCGGAGCGCCTTTTTTGACGGACTCTCCTTCCTTGACCAGCCATTTCCCTATAACGCCGCTGGTCATTTGTATGCCGCGTTTGGGCATCTGTACAACTTCAGCCACAATCAGCCTCCTATACCATCGCGGTTACAGCGGATACGATTTTCGCCGGCGTAGGCGCGGATTCGTTTTCCGCGTCGGTCGAGAACGGAACCGGAATATCCAGGCTGCATACCCGCGCGATCGGAGCGTCAAGCCAGTCAAACAATTTTTCCTGGATCTGGGCAATAATTTCGCCGCCGAAACCGCCGCGCAGAACCGCTTCGTGGACAACGACGGCCTTGCCGGTTTTCTGAATTGAGGCTGAAATTGCGTCGAAATCAAGCGGCACGAGTGAACGCAGGTCGAGAACTTCGGCTTCGATTCCCTGTTCCGAGAGGGTTTTCGCCGCCTCAAGGCAGGTCATCACTGACTTTGACCAGGAAATTAGCGTTATGTCCTTCCCCTCGCGTTTCAAATCGGCCTTTCCCAGCGGAATAAGGTATTCTTCTTCGGGGACTTCGCCTTTTGTCTGATAAAGGCCCTTGTGTTCAATAAAAATAACAGGGTTGTTGTCGCGGATTGAAGTTTTCAGGAGACCCTTCGCGTCGCGGGGAGTGCTGGGCATCACAACTTTGAGGCCTGGAATATGGGTGACCCAGCTTTCAAGGCACTGGGACTGCGTCATGCTGGAAGAATGGCTTCTGCCGCATTGCGTTCGGAGTACCAGGGGGACTGAATGCTGCCCGCCGGATTTGTAGCACATCTTCGCCATCTGGTTTGCCACCTGATCCATACAGCAGCCCATAAAGTCTATGTACATGATTTCCGCCACAGGCCGCGCGCCCGCCATTGCCGCGCCGGTCGCAAGACCGGCAATTGCGCTTTCGGAAATCGGAGTGTCCCGCACTCTTTCAGGCCCGAATTCCTTATACAGGCCGGCGGTACACTTCAGCAAACCGCCGATTTTCGCCACATCCTCGCCAAAAACTATTACCCTTTTGTCGCGGCGCATCTCCTCGGCTTGGGCTTCTGCGATGGCGTCTCTATATAACATCGTTTTCATACTCCATCCTCCGCGTATACGTTCTCTTCAGCGTCCTCAGGCCTCATCAGGGTTCCGGCAACACCGTACTCGACGGCCTTTTTTACAGCCGCTACCGCTTTCTCCCAAACATCTTTGTCATCCGCTTCCGTCCAGCCCCATTCAGCAACCAGAACTTCCTTGAGCTTTTTGATAGGGTCATGGTTTTCTACCCAGTCGGCTGTTTCCTCCTTGGTGCGATAGGACATAGCGTCGCCCTCGTAGTGACCCCGCACACGGTAAGTTCGGCACTCAATAAGAGTGGGCCCCTTTCCTTCCCGCGCCCTGGCAACCGCTTCGACCGCCGCTTCATAAACAGCGATAACATCGTTGCCGTCCACCCTCACACCGGGAATGTCGTAGGACGCGGACCTCTGGGCAATGGTGGCGGATGCGGCGGAATCCGTGTCCCGAAGGGAAATGCCGAACTGGTTATTTTCGCAAACGAAAACAACCGGCAGTTTCCACAGGGCGGCTATGTTGATGCCTTCGTGGAACATTCCCTGGTTCGCCCCGCCGTCGCCAAAAATCGCCATCGTAACCTGGCCTGGGTTAAAAAGCTGCGAATACAGCGCGTGGCCAGGCCCGAGAACGCAAGCAGCGGCGACAATGCCGCTCGCGCCCATCATGCCGTATGCTTTATCAACCTGATGCATTTTCCCGCCGTGGCCTTTGCACAGCCCTTCCTTTTTGCCCATAAGCTCGGCCATCATTTTTCCCATGTCACAGCCCTTCGCTATGAAGTGCCCATTGCCGCGGTGGTGGGTAGAAACCAAATCGTCTTTTTTGAGAGCCTTCATAAGCCCAACCGCGACGGCTTCCTGTCCGTTTGAAGCGTGCATATTTCCTAAAACAATGCCTTTCTGGAAATAATCAATGGCCGCGTCTTCAAAGTTACGTATTGTTACCATTGTCGAGTAAAAATCAACAAGGCGCTCTTTTGAAAGAGCGTGATTTGCTTTTGACATACAGAGCCCTCCTAAACTAACATTTTTTTGGAGAAAAGACGGGAAGTCCGATTTCCTGATCGTCACGGCGTGCAAGCTCTACTCCCCCAATTTCCATAATAACCACATCAATCGTTGCGAGTACGGGACTTTCCCCTCTGACCATGTGACCCGCGAATACTTTCCCTTCCAAGTCGCACAAAGTGGCGTGGAAATGAGAGTCGTATTTGCCGTCCCGCTGGCCGACAAACCCGCTGCACGAAACCAACTCCGACAAACCCTCTTTTTTCATCTCGCCGTAGCCCGCGCCCAGTTTGGTTTCCGGTTTCTCCTTCAAATACATATATCCTGTCTCGCGCACGCTTCCTATGCAGGAAACATACGCGCATTTTATTCCATTTTGTCCGCAGGCCTCCTCAATACCTTCAATCATGTCGCTTCCAGGGAGAATCCTGGCGATAACCACTTTTCCCGCCGTACCGCAAACGCCTTCTATTCTTGCTGCCACATTAACCTCCTATTTGAAAATTTAAATTTAATTGCTATGAGATGAATATTTTACCACGGAGTGCTTCACCAGATCAACCATTTTTTACCGGGTATACATTAATATAAATTCATGCAAACATAGAAGACTGAAGCAGATGATCTACATAGAAAGCCGTGACACAAGCCCTTTCCGCAACCTTGCCCTGGAGCAGTTCGTCTTTGACAACTTTGGCCGGGAAAACGACTGTTTTATGCTATGGCAAAATGACAACTCTATCATCGTAGGCAAACATCAGAATACCGCCGGGGAGATAAACGCCGCTTTTGTGAAGGAAAGGAACATCACCGTGGCCAGGCGGCTTTCAGGCGGCGGCGCAGTGTATCATGACCTGGGCAACCTCAATTTTACTTTCATCACAGGCGCGGAAAAAACAGGAGGAATAGATTTTTCGGTTTTTTGCGAGCCTATAGGAAGGGCCCTGCGTTCTTTCGGCGTTCCGGTGGAAATTTCCGGGCGCAACGACATGACCGTGGATGGGAAAAAATTCTCGGGCAATGCCCAGTATATAAAAAATGGCAGGATCATGCACCACGGAACTATTTTGTATGACTCGGACCTAAGCGTGCTTTCTCTGGCGCTTAAACCTGGGGACGATAAGATAGAATCCAAAGGCATTAAGTCCGTGCAAAGCCGGGTTACCAACATCAGGCCCTACATGAAAGAAGACATGAAGATCAATGAGTTTTGGTCTTCTTTAAAAAACTTTATGGGCAGCGCTTTTGACTTGCGGGAATACGCGCTTACAGCGGAACATAACGCCGCTGTGGAAGAACTGCGGGAAAAAGTTTACTCCCAATGGAGCTGGAACTACGGGTATTCCCCGCCGGCCACCGTGCGCAAGGCCCGCAGGATTGAAGGCTGCGGTAAAATCGAGATTTTTCTGGATCTTGCCGGGGAAGGTGTAATAAAGAATATCGCTTTTTACGGTGATTTTTTCGGCAGCCAGGATCCCGCTGCCCTTGTGAAAAAATTGACCGGCTGCCGCCTGGAATACGAAGAAATAAAGGCTGCCTTAAGCGGCGTGGAAATAGCCCAGTATTTTCACGCCCTGGATAGCGCGAATTTCCTTTCCCTGCTTTTAGAGTGAATTAGTAGAACGAACTTCAAGTTTAAATGTAAGGAGACTAGTACGTTATGGGATCAAATTATTCAGAGCAATCAAGAAAAGAAGGTTTGCAACTTATAATCGCCTCAGAAAAAGGTGATATTGAAACCGTAAAATCACTACTTAAAAGGGACGTTTATATCCATGCACAGGACAAGGAGGGCAGGTGCGCCCTTGTGGCTGCCGCTTATAAGAACCATCTGGAAATTGTCGATTTACTGATTGCCGCCGGCGCGGATGTCAATATGAAAGACGATACCATTCAAAGCGCCTATTTGATTTCAACCATGGAAGGATATCCAGAGCTGCTGAAGAAAACACTCAAAGCCGGAGCGGACGTCCACAGTACGGACAGTGACAATGGAACCGGACTGATCCGGGCTTCTGACCGGGGGCATGTTGAAATCATAAGAGAACTCTTAAAGACAGATATCCGTGTCAACCATATTAACAGGATGGGGTGGACTGCATTACATGAGGCAATCTTATTCGGTGACGGAGGAAAGCGGCATACCGAGATTGTGCGTCTGTTGGTTGACGCCGGCGCGGATATTAATTTATCTGATAAAGACGGGGTCACCCCGTTGGCACGCGCCAAAAACAAGGGCTTTACCGACATTATCAAAATACTGGAAAATTCAGGTGCAAAGTGTTAAAAATAAGGTATGCTTCTTATAAGGTGAAAGCCTTTAAAGCCGATTAGGCAGTTTTCGAAAGAAAGGCAGATGTAAAAATGAATAAGAAAGAAAAACAGGCTCAGGAAAGCGCAGGTTCAACCAGGGCGGAACGTGCCCGGAAGCGCCTCCTCAAGGCGGCTAACAGGGACGGCGATACCCTGCTAATTCAGTACGATACCAGCATTGACGGCTATGCCGAAGACGATGTAGAGGAATCGAGGGAAGAACACGGCGTAAACCGCATAACGCGCCATTCCACCGATTCCAATTTCAAGCGGTTTGTATCCGCCTTTATCAACCCCTTTACGATTGTACTCTTCGCGTTGGCGGTCGTTTCCGTTTTTACCGATGTTATTTTCGTTACGCCCGGAGAAGCCGACTATACCGCCGTTATCATAATAATGACAATGGTAATCATTTCCGGCGCTTTACGTTTCGTCCAGGAAGTGCGCAGCAATAACGCGGCAAAGCGCCTGTCCGAAATGGTAGCAAATACCATTGCTGTGGCAAGGACATCTAAGGACAAGGAAAGCGGCGAAATCAAGTCGAATAAATTGGAAATCCCTATGGACGAAATTGTCGTAGGCGACGTGATACACCTTGCCGCCGGAGACATGGTTCCGGCGGATGTGCGGATAATTCAGGCAAAAGACCTGTTCATCAGCCAGTCTGCCCTTACAGGAGAAAGCGAACCGATAGAAAAATTCGCCCGTACCGCTGCTGAAACCGCAGCCAATCCACTTGAACTGAATAACCTCGCGTTCATGGGAACCAACGTAATATCCGGTTCCGCCAACGCCTTGGTAATCACAGTAGGCGACGACACAATACTCGGTTCCATCGCCCAACAGTTGCAGGTAAAACCCCTGCCCACCAGTTTTGAAAAAGGAGTCAGCTCTGTTTCATGGGTGTTAATCCGTTTCATGCTCGTAATGGTTCCCGTAGTGCTGCTCATCAACGGCTTTACCAAAGGGAGCTGGCTTGAGGCTTTCCTGTTTGCCCTTTCGGTTGCGGTGGGTCTTACGCCGGAAATGCTGCCGATGATCGTTTCCGCAAACCTCGCGAAAGGCGCGGTTTCCATGTCAAGGAAACGGGTCATTGTTAAAAGCCTCAACTCGATACAGAACTTTGGCGCAATGGACGTACTTTGTACCGACAAGACCGGAACCATTACGCAGGACAAAGTTATACTTCAATATCACCTGGACATTGAGGGCAATGAAAACAAAGGCGTACTGTTTAAGGCATTTCTGAACAGCTATTATCAAACGGGCCTTAAAAACCTCATGGATGTTTCCATTATTGAACGCGCCAACGAAGCGAAAATTTCCGAATCCCGTGCAGAGTATCAAAAGTTTGATGAAATTCCTTTTGATTTTAACCGCCGCCGCATGAGCGTTGCGGTGAAAGGCATAACGGGGGACATTGAACTTATTACAAAGGGCGCTATCGAGGAAATGCTGGCAATTTCCGTTAACGCTGATTACAACGGCAAAACGGAACCTATGAGCGGCGAACTGCGGGATAAAATAATTGCCAACTGTAACAAACTCAACAAAGAGGGAATGAGGACGCTTGGACTGGCGAAAAAACCGGTAAGCAATACGACAACGGCGCTTTCCCCTTCTGATGAAAACGATATGACTTTTATCGGCTATATTGCCTTCCTCGATCCTCCCAAAGAAAGCGCAGAGGCGGCAATTAAGGCGTTGGGTGAATATGGTGTAACAGTCAAGGTGCTGACCGGGGATAACGACAGCGTTTCCAGAACAGTATGTAAATCGGTCGGTCTTGATGTGGGGCATATACTGTTGGGCTCTGAAATTGAAACCATGAATGACGAGGCGTTAAAAAAGGCGGTTGAAGAAACCGCTGTTTTTGCCAAACTCTCTCCAAAACAGAAAGCCCGCATTGTAACCGCCCTGCGCAATGGCGGGCATACCGTCGGGTTTATGGGGGACGGCATAAACGACGCCGCCGCGATGAAAGCCGCCGACGTTGGCATTTCGGTCGACACCGCCGTTGACATAGCCAAAGAATCGGCAAATATTATTTTGCTGGAAAAAGATTTAATGGTGCTGGAAGAAGGAGTCATCGAAGGGAGAAAAACCTACGCCAATACGATCAAGTACATCAAGATGACCGCAAGTTCCAACTTCGGCAATATGTTCTCGGTATTGGCGGCTTCGGCGTTCCTGCCCTTCCTGCCAATGATGCCCATTCAGATTTTGGTGTTGAACCTTATTTATGATATTTCCTGTATTGCCATTCCGTGGGATAACGTTGATATAGATTTCCTTCACAAGCCGCGAAAATGGGACTCTTCGAGTATAAGCAAGTTTATGCTCTGGATTGGACCGACCAGTTCCGTATTTGACATAACAACGTATATCCTGATGTTCTTCTATATTTGTCCTCTTGTTGTCGGAGGCGCCTGGGCAAGCCTGACTCCTGATAAGCAGGTATTGTTTATGGCTCTTTTCCATTCAGGCTGGTTTGTAGAATCCCTGTGGTCTCAGACATTGGTTATTCACATGATCCGTACCCCGAAGATACCCTTTATCCAAAGCCGCGCTTCAGGTCAGGTTGCCCTGCTTACCACTCTTGGTATAGCTACAGGAACAATCATTCCCTATACCTGGCTTGGGAAACAGCTGGATATGACGCGCTTGCCGTCCGTGTACTTCGCCTGGCTGGTTGCTACAATCTTTGCTTACATGATTCTCGCGACGATAATGAAAAAAATCTTTGTGTGGAAATACGGGGAATTGTTGTAATAGAGTAACAGAACATTATCCCGTTTTTTAATTAGGGATTTTTCTCTCAGCTTCTTTCAGCCGTTTGAAGTGGCAAAAAAGTAAATTCCCATTTTCGTCGCGCAGATGCATTCCGTTGCCTTTGCAATATTTAAAATATTTACAAGCGGCGCATTCCCCCTGTTTTGCCCATGAGCGGTCGCGAAAAGCCTGATAACGATTGTTCCATATATCCATAAAATCATCGTTATAGATATTTCCCTGAATAAAATTCGAACGCAAATTGGGGCAGGCGGAAATTGAGCCGTCCGCCAGCACCGATCCTACAGTGACGCCGGCTCTGCAAAAGAAGAAACTATCCCTGACTTCCGTTTCGTAATTACCTAAAAAACCTTCGCATCCGTAATCCGCCCTGATGCGGCCTTCCTTACGTGTATCGTGTATAAAATCGAATAGTTGCTTGAATTGTTCCGCGTCCAGTTGCAGATCTTTATTATCGGCGGCCCTGCCAATCGGAAAGACGGTAAACAGACGCCATGCCTTTACGCCTGTCTCTATCAGCAATTCCTTTAATTTAGCCAGTTCGTTGAAATTCCATTGGTTAACGCATGTTACCACATCATATATCACATCCAAATTGGATTGCGCGATTATCTGAACCGCGTTAAGGGCGTTTTTAAAACTTTCGCAAGACCCGCGCATACGATTGTGCGATTCCTCAAAGCCATCCAAACTTACGGTAATTGATCGCAGGCCGGCCTGTTCCAGCGTTATGAAACGTTTTTTATTTAACAATAGGCCGTTCGTAACCATTCCCCACGGAAAACCGAGAGCGTACAGCGCTTGCCCGCATTGCGCCAAATCATTTCGCATTAACGGTTCTCCACCGGTAAGGACTATCATGGTTTTATTCGGCTCAACGTAAGGCATAATGGTTTGAATAGTTTTGATGAAATCGGCCAGCGGCATGTCAGGCGACTGCATTATTTTTCGGCAATCGCTGCCGCAATGAACACAGGAAAGGTTACAGCGAAGGGTACATTCCCAAAATAAATACTGCAAAGGGTGTTGGCGTACAATGCTGTCACGCCACAAGCTAAAAAGTTCCAGTCCAAGTCGCTTTTTAAAAGGAATTGGAGTAACTTTCATTTTGGTTTCATCTTTATTTTTCCCAAATCTATTTCAGCTTCACCATAATACCACCCGCTGCCTCCGGTGAATGTTTTATTTGTATAATCCGCTTCAAATTCCATTTTGACAAATGAGCCGTTTAATTCTCCGTCAACATCGTTTAATTCCACGTATAGTTTTTGACGGGGAAATTCACTGCCTTCCAGGGAAAAAGAGCCTTCGTTGTCCGTGTAAACAGTACCTATTACATCATTTCCTTTTAATTCAGCACGTATTCCCTTAATGGGTGAATTGTCTGATTCTGATACCACAACGCCTTTTGCTTTATAGGTTGCGCTCGGTACACCGTATTCGGCAACATCACCACCAGGATTTCTACAGGAAAATCCCAACAAAGCCATTAACGCGGAAATTAGTATTTTGTATATTTTCGAAATGCGCGCCATAATTTTCTCCTCCTTTTCAGAATCAACATTTTTATATTTTCCTGTCAAGTATCCACTTACTTTTTCGATATTCTTTTCTTCATAATATCTTTAATCCGATTTGTAAATGCTACACCTTCGCTGGATTTTAAAATTTCGTCAACTTCCGCATCAGGGTTTATTGACACATATCCTTTTTTTTTCATTTCTTTTGCTCTTTGGGCATTCTCCTGTAGAATCCCTTTCAGTTCATCCTCTTCGAATTGAGTCATGTTAATCTCCATATATAAAATAATAAATATCCTTCATTCGGGTTTCATCTTTATTCCTTCCAAATCTATTTCAGCTTCACCACTATACCAGCCGCTGCCTCCGGTAAATGTTTTATTTGTATAATCCGCTTCAATTTCCATTTTGACAAAAGAGCCGTTTAGTTCTCCGTCAACATCAGTTAATACCACATATAGTTTTTTACGGGGAAATACACTGCCTTTCAGGGAAAAAAGGCCTTCGCTGTCCGTGTAAACGGTGGCTATTGTGGAATCTCCTTTTAATTCGGCGCGTATTCCCTTAATTGGGGAATTGTCTGATTCTGATACCACTACGCCTTTGGCTTTATAGGTCGCACTTGGTACACCGTATTCGACAGCGGGAAGAGCAACACCAGGAGAAACCCTAACGGCAGGAGTAACATTGGCGGGAGAAGTAACATTAACGGCAGGAGCAACATCATTTTCACTGTTTCTAACATTTTCAGTATTTGCGCAGGAGAATCCCAACAAAGCCAATAAGGCGGAAATTAACATTCTGTATATTTTAGAAACACGCGCCATAATTTTGCCCTTGAATTAAAATAACATAAATTGATTTGGATGTCAATAATCTGTTAATATTAGTAAATTGACCAATTTTATTCTATAATAATATTAATATAAGTAAAAAGGAAGGTTCACATGGAATTATTGGAATTTATAATCAGAATCGCGGCATCTGCATTCTTTGGATTACTAATCGGGTTTGAAAGGCAATTGACAGGCCACCCGGCCGGAATCCGTACTAACGTGCTTGTCAGTTTAGGTTCGTGTATATTTGTCATATTTTCTTTTATCACTGACACGCCCGACCAGACAAGGATTGCGGGGCAAATCGTAACCGGCCTGGGTTTTTTGTGCAGCGGCATTATCTTCAAGGACGGCGTGAATGTCCGCGGCTTAAATACGGCGGCCACAATATGGTGTACGGCGGCTATCGGTGTTTTGGCAAGCTCCGGATTTATCCTGTACGCATTCGTGGCGACTGTATTGCTGATTGCCGCCAATGTTATTCTCAGACCCATTTCAAACAAAATCAGTCCCCTGTTTGATGAAACCGGTAAATGTTATCAGATTACGGCTGTCTGTGCCGGAGATAAAAAAAAGCTTATCCGTTCCATAATTATGGACCATATTTCCTCTTCAAAATTGATTCTTACTGATTTGGAGAGCAAGGATATTGCCGAGGATAAGGTTCAAATCGTAGCGAAAATGAACGTTTACGGCAAACACCGGGAGGAAATCGCGGAAGCGTTGATCAACAAAATCCGCGAAGAAGAGCACGTTAGTTCCGTTGGATGGGAGATACTGTAAGCAATTACAAATTAAACTCGGGAAGATACAGCTCCCGTATTTTTTTTATCGCCTCAATTGTGTGGTATCGCTGGTTGTCATCAAAAATTTCCGGATTTTTTATTATTCGCCTTGCGGTTAAATCGGCAATAAAAACCGAAATCAGTTTTTGGATCTTGCAATGGCTTTTATTTCGCTTTTTGAACGTGCTATTGCAAAGATAATTTGCGCCGGCACAGGTCGGGCAGATCGGATAAATGTAACAGTTGTTGAAACAATCGTCGTCGACAAAGAGTTCCTGATTTGTGAAATCCGTCTTCATAATTTCGGCAAGCTCAGTTTCCGTAAATGTCATCGGGGTAACAAACGAGCAGGGAAATCTCCGGCCGTCAACGTCAAAAAAAGGCGTGCCTGTTCCAATGCCGCACCAGGCCTTTTTTTCACCGTCCTTCACTTCGCACAGACCGATCTGTTTGTCAAACATTTGATCTAACGCGAGCGTGTCGTTTTCAATGTAAAATTCGACCAATTCCTTTAATTGCGGAATTAAAATTCGTATGTACTCATCGCGGTTCCAGTCAAAATTGCCTTCAAATAAATTTACGCCGCCGATTCTCGTGAAACCGAGCGAATGAATATATTTTATGTTCCTGGCTAAATTCTTTATGGAGTGCTCCGAGAGCGTCATTTTGACGCCCTGATCATGCCAGTTTCGCAGGAAGAAATCAAAATCGAGCTTGTCGAACGAACCGCATCTGTTATGATTGTGCGTTTCCCTCGCGCCGTCAAGGCTCAGGCCCAATACGACGCAATCCTTATTGGAAGAAAACCATTCCTTCTCCCTGTCTGTAAGCAGCGTACCGTTTGTTGTCGCGAAAAAGACGTAATTGTCGGCATTAGGTTTCGAGCGGGTATAAGCTACAATATCCTTGATAAGTTCAATTTCCAGAAGCGGCTCTCCGCCGATTAGCCCTATTTCAACGCCGTTTGAATAACCTGGGATGTTGTCAAATATCCAGTCAACCGCCTTTTTTGCCGTTTCAAGGGTCATACGCCCGGCGGCGTCATGCTTTTGATAACAATAGGCGCAATTCAGGTTGCAGTTGTGCGTTACGCATAAGGTCGGCGAAAACCTTAATTTTTCTTCCCCCATTATACGGCCTATTCAAACGGCTTTTTCTTACCGGCTGTGCGTCCTGCAATTGGCGCTGCAACTTTGAAAGCAGTGATCTCCGCAGCGGTTGCCGCAACTGCAATAGGAACCGGTAAAAGCCGGAAACGCATTTGGCGCGGTCCTTTCCGGCGAAGGCGGTTTTACCGCATCCAGCGTATCCATCATATTTCTATTCAAGGGTTCGCCCGCCGTCAATTCCTTTGTCAATTCCTTAACTACAGATTCCCCAAAACGGCGTGCGTCAGACTCCGAAGGATTATTGTAAAACTCATACGGATCCATTGACAGATCAGAATTAGGCCCTAATGCGGCAGCCCATTCATTTATTACGGCTTGATCTACGCCAAAATTTTCCGGGTTCTTAACCGCCTCGTACTGCATTAAGCGCCGCGCTTCGTGCGCGACAGTGTCTATAAGCGAAATCACTTTTTCAGGCCGGTTTAAAAAGTCCTCGTTCAGGTGAATCTGACCGCCTGCGTTTATGTACCCGTTGATACCGTCGTTCATCTTCTCATATGCGATCCCTTTGAAATCGATATGTAAGCCCTCGGCGACGGACTTTGAGTATTCCTGAATAATTTGACCGCGTTGTTCCGCGCTCTTTGTTCCCCAATCGGAAAGTACCTCGCGGGTAAAAGTCTTCTTCGCGGCATCACAGCACTCTTTTAATCCGTACTCCCGGACGGTTTCTTTTGAATCTGGCGCCGATTCATTAGTCCTGCTATCCGCCGTGGCAACAAATTCGTTCATCCTGCTCAACACGGTATCAAGACGCCAATCCGATTGTTCCGAAAGCCGCGCAGAATCCTGTACCGGAGGAACCTCCGCATTATTCTCGTTAAACTCGCTCATTTACATAATGCCTTTCTTCAACAAACGAGCCGCTTCCCTGGGATCCTTTGACAGCCAGTCGTACGCGATGATTATAGCGACATCTTTCATGTTGTGGCGGTTTCGTAAAAATGCCGGATTTATTCCGTCAATAACAAAAGCCGGAATCTTTGCCGTGTTATACCACTCTTCAAACATTGACCGGGCGGCGTCTCCGAAATTCCGGATCCTTTCGACTATCACGTTTAATATTTTCTCGTCGTTCGGATAGTCTGTTTCTAAAAGACGTTTTTTCAGATCCTCATTGGTTATATTCATAATTAACCTCTCCCCTTAAATATGCACATTATGCTGTCAGACATTGTTAATTAACCCTTTTTTCAGTTCCCGTACTACAGACTCCCCAAAATAACGGGCATCCAATTCTACCGGGTTATAGAAATACCCCCAGGGATCCAGGGTCCTGTCGTTTCGGCCTGTATAAGTCTCTAATCCGACCTTCCATTCTTTTATCGTGGCCTGGTCTACGCCGAATTTTTCAGGGTTTTTAATCGCCTCGGACTGCATCTGGTGCCGCGCTTCGTGCGCAACGGTATCTATAAGATTTACGACCTCTTTCGGATTCTTTATTAAGGTATCGTTCAGGTAGACATAGCCGTTTCCGTTATTGTACCCCAGGAGACCAGGTTGCATCTTTTCAAATACAATTCCTTTGTAATTGATATCCAGCCCCTTTCCTATTGCCTTTGAGTACTCCTGAACAATTTGATCGCGCTGTTTTACGCTCATTTTTCCCCAATCGGCAAGCACCTCTTTGGTAAAAATATTCTTCGCTGAGTCACAGCACTCCTTCAACCCGTACTCCCGGACATTTGTTTTCTCTTTCGCGTCAGGAGCGGCCTCGTTGATTTTGGCATCTGTTACGGAGTCAAACGCCTCTAGTTCGCTCTTCACGGTATCAAGACTGTAATCCTGATATTCCGGGGGTTGCGAATATTCCTGTACCGGAGGAATCTCCGTTTTGTTTTCCACAAACTCGTTCATAATGGGGTTAATGCTCCTTTTTCCAAGACTTTATCGCCGAATTTCCAGCAAGCGTATGTCACGTTCATTGTTTCGCCGATTACAAATTTTTTATTGCCAATCGCGCGATATTCGTACGGGGTTTTTTCATCAACAGTTACCAGATCGCGTTTATCGCGTTTTATTCCGGATTCAAAAACAAAATCCATAAATGTATTGGCAGCTTCTTCAAGTTTTTTACCGGGGAAATTTTTGTAACCTGTGAATAACAAACGCCAAAAATTCTGTACATTCGGGCAACTGTTTAAATAATTCATTCTCGTGTTCCAGTCGTCAATAACCTCAACCGGACTTGCCGATGTTCCTTTCGCAACCTGATAAAGCGATTCGTAGATGCCCTCAAAAGACACTTTTACGAACTCATCTTTGGCTTTGGCGTCGAAAGAATATTGCTGTTTCGGCGGAGACTCAGGCGGCGTTACTGGCGGCTTTACAACATCTGCCTTATTGGGTTTCCCAAAAATATTTTTTTCAACGCCGGAACGTTTAAATAATTTGAACGCGATTGCACCGACGGCGACCAGGCCTGTTATTATAACAAGCTTCCCTAAAACACCCATAATACCCTCCTTGTTTCTACGCCGGCTTGTTTACCTGTACCCAGGAAGCCGCATCGTCTTTATCACCTGAAACGATAATATTGCCCTGCTCCAAAGTCGGAATAATGCCTTCCTGGTCTTTCCTGAGCGCCAACGCCGATTCCATGACTTCGCAATCATCGGCGGATGTCATGCGATGAACGATTTTGTAATTTGTGTTTTTAATTACGTCCGGGATCAGCTTTGTCGGCACCTGGTCGACAATCATCAGACCCTCGCCGTAAGCGCGAATTTCCGACAGCATATTGCCGAACAAATCGGCTACAACCTGCTGCGGATTGCCGGTTCCCTGCGCGTCGGAACCTGGTTTTGAAAGCACGTTATGCGCTTCTTCGATTACAGTAAGATGCAGCAGTTTGTTCTCCCGTGCGCGGCTCTGGGTGTCTTTGTCATGCGCATACGCGGAAACCCTGTATTCATATAACGCCAGCATCAGAACGGACATTATCAGGGCCCTGTCCCTGGGGTTGGCGATTTTGCTTAAATTGATAACGGTTGTTTTCTCAAACAGCTCTTCCCAGGGAGTGGAATGTAGTACATTCAGAATGTCGCCGCGTTTCCCTCTAATCAGATACGAAAAACGCGTTTCCAGCGCCGCGGCAAGCCCGTTGGATACCTCTTCCGAATAGCCACGGTTTTTCAGCAGTTTTTGAGCTGTAGGCAGCACACCCTCCAACATTGGATAGTTGTCCTGTTGTTTCATTTCCCCCTGCAGGAAATCATCCCCAAAAGGCTGCCCTTTTAAATAGGTAAAAAGCGTTTCGTCAATAATTACCGGCAGTACGTCGCTTGCCGGCAGACTCGCGTTCAGCAATGCCGTAAATTGCTCGCAGCGTGTCATCATATCAATCTCTGCGCCTTTGAAAGCCGCCGGTTGAAACGGATTTAGCTTTAACTGCGGAATCCGCGTATCCTCAAAGGTCTTTACGCCCGGCATAAATATGTTGATATCTTTTTTCTGTTTTTGCCGCTCTATTGCCCAGCGTATGTACTCGTCCTTGGCAGGTTCGATTATAAGTACCGGAATATTCTGGTCCAGGATGCTGTTAATAATTGTTTTGCAGGTTGTTGTTTTTCCGCACCCCGTTCCACCGACGATTAATGAGTGCCTTACCAAGGCGTTAAGGTTTATTCTGTAATTATTGTTTTTTTGAACGCCGCCTGAATCTTTGATTTTCCCGATAACAAGAGAAGTTTCCCCGCCAATTAAGCCCGGGTTGTTGGCAAAACGTGCGGCGGTTTTAATAAAACGCAGCCCTGGCACGTCATTTCTGGGCAAAGAGGTTACCAGGGATAACTCTTGTGTATTCAAGGGCGTACTAAGGTACTGATACGGCTTTCCGAAAATGTGCCATTCTTTTAATTCTTCGACCGCTTCAGGCGGAGTCTGAGGATTTTTAATTGAAATCAGGCTCAGCGATTTCATAATATCGGAGACATTGCCTCCCTGCCTAAATCGATGTATCCTTATTGGTTCTATATAACTCGTATCGCCTGAATAAATAGAGCGCAGCATCCCAAGAACGGTGGTAACATTCCGTTCCAATGAACCTAAAACATATATCCCTACATTCCAAAACCCCAGGTTCCTGCCGTTTCGCAGTCGTTCACAGTGCTTGTCGGTCAATTTCTCGGTATATTCGGCAAATTTATTCAGATATTCAACGCCGACAGATATACTTTCACTAACAGATATAGACTCATTATTTGTGGTCCCTCTGGCATTCCTTTCCATCCTGCCGCCTACTGCCGTAGCCGCCACTCCGGCACCGTATAATAATAACAGAAGGCCCTTTGAAACCGGTTCCGGCGATAAATAAGCAAGCGTTGTCAGTAATTTTCCTACAGATCTTAATTCGGCACCGGACTTACCGTTATCTTGCCTTGTATTTCCCTCCTGCATTTGTACACCCTTCTGTTTTTGAATATTGTACTTAACTTCCGAGTGAATATCCGAGCCTAATTGTTGAAACTTGGCTATGGTATCCGAAATAACGCCGTCATTCAGCGGTTCGGCGACTATAAGCAGCGAAAAATTGACATCGTTTTCATTAATATCCCTGATGCCAAAAGCTAATTGGTCTAATGTTTGCAAAACGCTGTATTGGGTATCTTTTCTGAAAGAGGGTATTCCGGTTATAGCGCCGACATCGGTAGTCTTGTACAAGTTCGCATTGACCTTTTCTCTCTCCGCACCGTCCAGGTACGTTATGTCTATACCCGGCATACAGTTCATAAGCGCGGTCTGGCAGCGGCTTTTTGCTTCCCCAGCGTTGGCGGAATTGATTCCGACATAAATATTCGTCTGTCCGCCCGATCGTTGCAGGAGAAACAGCATCTTGTCATTCCAGGTGTGCAGCGAAGCCAATACCGACTGCCAACGCGTTAACAAATCATAATTTTCCGATACGTTGGGATGTATCGGCAGCCGGTTTATCTTAAACCAAATATCGCTATCGTTGCCGGTTCTGTCCTGTGAAGTAAAGTCATTTCTCTTGGAGATATCCTCCAGATAACTGCGTTCCAGCATATAGTCCATAAACGGGTTGGCAAGCTCAAGCGGAAATTCGGGCATGATCTTTTGCTCTATCATTGCCTTGTTTTCCGGCGAGTCAAGTTTTTCAAACAAATTTTTCATTACGTCACTCATTGGTATCTCCTCCTAAAGTATCTTCTCCAAGTGTAATTTTAAATGGTGTAACTTTTTTCCAGTCATCGTCTCCGGCATTTTTAGATTTTAAAGTTACGGTTATTTCCACAGTACTGCCATCTTCCGGAACATTGACGGATGGGAAAACACCGATTGTAAACATATTATTCGTCCAGCTTTCATCACCGCTAACAATTCTTCCAATAACACGAATGCCGTCTGCAATTATTAAAGGGGGGAAAAGTATTCTTGAAAATATCTGGCCGGCAGCGGTTTGCAGCTCTTTTCCCCCACCCCAAACTTCAAGCTTGGCGGATTCCGGGTCTTCCCCATAATAGCAATGACAGTAAAACGGCAATTTTCCCGTTTCAAGCATATGCCGCTCAATATTAAATTCATAAGAAGGAAGGCTAAAATTCTTAATGGGTAAAACATCATGGTGCCCTATGATCTTTACCAGATCAGATTTATGTCCACAATAGTCGTATTGAACCCACAGGGACTTACCCATAGTGTTTTTTAAGTTAAATCCCAAATCTTTAAAGACTAAACCCTTCGCGACTGTTTCCTGCGGACTTGCCATCTGTAAAAGGCGTACCGGATTCTGTCTGATTTTCGCAAAATTTATCGGTTCGCAGCCTGCAAACTTCTCTCCCAGAATAAACTCCTTAACGCCATACCACTGGCTATGTCCGCCTGTCAAAATAACCAAATCAACATCTTCGGCCCCCTTAAAATCGCTCAATTCTTTTGAGGCTTCGCGTAAAGATTCATCAATAAGCGTGCGAAACTCTTTCCAATGTTTCTCCGTAATCAATTCAAAACGTTTCCTGTCTATATCCTCAAACGGTAAATTCTCATAAGCTCCTGATGCCTTGTTTTGTTTGATATGGGTAGCTACAGGCGCCGGTAACCCTGTGCTTTTCTTTTCTCCCAACGATCTGGATACATTATATTCTTTCCATCTTTTTACACTTGTTTTTATCGCGTAATCCGCAAATTCTGAAACCTTCCTGTCCTTTGCGATTTTCGCGATGTGTCCTCTAAGCTCATCCGTCAGATACACCTCATCAATTTCCTTTCCGCCGCAATTATAATTACCAGGCGCTGGCCATGTTACCGTTTTCTCTTCATCGCCAATAAGCTTGCCGTCGTTATCTATCTTAAATTTAAAAATCGCGATATCGGTTGTTCCCGCTCCCATATCCAGCATTATAATATTGACGGGTTTGTTTTTGATAATGATTTGTAGGTCTTGTAGTTTACCACAACACTCGGACATTGACGCGTATACTGCCGCTGTTGGTTCAAATACCCCCTCTACATTCTTAAAGCCGGCATCTTCCGCGCATTTTTTCATAAAACGTCTTAAATCCGGCTTCCATTTCGCGGGGAAACTTATATATGTTTTGGTTTCCGGCTTTATGTGTAGTGTTTGTCCCTGTTCAACAAGCGTGTCATGAAGATAAACAAAAAACGCCGAGGTAAGCTCTTCTGCTTTTTTCTTCGTGCCGGGATCAGCACTAATTAAATCCATTTTGAAATATTTATGCAATCGGCCTTTCTTATCATTATCCATTTGTAAGTCCGATTCATAATCTATTTCCGCCTGATACCCATAGGAAAGACGACCGTCTTCACCGGCTTCAAATATCAACGTTGGAAGAGAGTTGCTGTTATTAAATTGGACATCTTTCCAATTATCAAGATCCACTCCTTCTCCGTAGTTCTTTGTTTTAACGACAGTGGTACTTGTCCCAAAGTCGATGCCTATTACCGTGTAATCACCCATATTTCCTCCATGCCTCTCAGTTTTTTTTGGTTTAAAACCCTTATCGTCATGGTCGTTTACCACGACGTTTTTTACCCATCCCATATCTGCAATCAGGTTTGTCTATCGGAGGCCACGTCGCCAAAGAACCGGGGACAAACTTCTTGTCGGCGCCTATTTTAAAATTATAAATCGCGATATCGGTTGTCTCGCTGCCCAGAGTCAGTATCATAGTAAAGAAAATTTTACCATGTTTTTATACCATATTTTGGAAGAAAATACAAGGCGAAACCGGAATCACACCACGACAGACGCGTGAATGAATTTTTACCACGAACCACACTAACCGCGTACCGCGGGCTGAAAGCCCGACGGTACGTCCACGAACTTGTCGTTCGAAATCCTGGATGTTCTGGTTCGTGATGGTTCGTGTTCATGCCGAACCTCCTGTTCGTTCTATAATAAATACGCCTCGACACTACTTCCATCCCGACTTGGTGATGCTAACTGTGCTTGTGTTGTTCTTGGTAACGTAAATGGTTGGACTACTCCATCTTTGTATAGAACCTAATCCGGCGTCTCTGGAAACCAGTATATCGCAACCTCCCACCGGAATCCCTGAGATAGTGACGCTTTTGCCTATATCGATAGATGAAAAAGATCTTACTGCTTTACCGTTTTGGTTTACTGACCCACCAATTATTTTGTAACCGGAATTATTGACGATATTTATGGAGCCGGTATCGGTGGGAGTGCCAGGACCGGGATTGGGAATGGAGCCGCCACCGCCGCCGGCGCCAATGAATGGTTTGCTGCCGCCGCCGCTGCCGGGGTCTTCAAAGGTACCGCTGCACGCGGTCGAAATCAACAAAACAGCCGCTGTTAAAATAAAAAACAGTTTACTCTTGTTCATATTATCTCCTTAAAATATATACCCAATGCGCAGTCCGCCTTGCCAGCCCAGGGGAGTTGAGAGACCACCGGACTTTGACAAAACATAACTCATGGACGGTTCAATAAACAAATTTTTGGAAGCTATCAGTTTGTAGCCCGCCTTGAGCGAAGTAATTAAACCAGCAAAACCGCCGCTTTCCGCTTTTGTTTTTCCGTCAATTGCCAGTACGTTAAAACCCAGTGTCGCGCCAAGGAAGAACTTTTCAAAGTTTGCCGACACCGGATAATACCGCCCCTCGGCGGCAATGCTGAAATAGATGGCAGGAGTGTCGTTAATACTTGCAAAATAAAAGTCAAGGTCGGGGCCAATACTGTAATGGGGAGCTATAAGCCGTTCATAAGAGGCAGAAACATTGAGACCAAAAAAAACATCGCTGGAAGCGACAAATCCCTTTAACAGTTGGAACACATCCAGCGCCGCAGAATTTATCCCCTCTTTGGGCGTTTCCGCCGGTTTTTGTTGAGCAAAAGCCCCACCCATGATCGCGCAGGTCAATACCAGAATGCATACAATCTTTTTCATACAAAAATCCTTCTTATTGTGGTGATTCATATAAAAAAGCCGGTGTCTTCGCATGCGCGGAAATCCGGCGATTTTCCAATAGAAGCGGCGCTTGTAAAGCGCCCATCAAATTTTTTAAAACTTTCTTATTAAATATAGTAAAAAATCATGATAAACGTCGAATAAGCCATAATAGTGGCCTTAATGACGCTTGTCAACACCTATTAAGCATTTATTATTGCTTTAATGACAAGCAAGGAGAAAATGGCAAGCCTGCGGGATATATTGGCGCATAATTTAAAGGAAAATAGAAAAAAATGCGGACTTTCCCAGGCAAAATTGGCCGAAAAAGCCAATATTACCACCCAATATATAGCCATGATTGAAGTTTCTCGCAAATTCCCAACCCCGGAGATGCTGGATCGTCTCGCCGGCGCCTTAAAAATCGAAACTTACCAATTATTTGCCGTAAAACCAACACCGGAAAACTCAATGGAGCGGCTTCACGACACCTTAGTAAGCAATATTGAACGAATAGTAAACGAAGCAATAGAAAAAGCCTTAACAAAACGCGCATAGCGGCGATCAGGAATAAATATTCAACAAAAAGGTAAAGGTAGTCACCGTTAACTTTCAATGCTCCCCTCCCGCGACAGCGGTTCGATGCCGACCGCGAATAAAACGGCGTTTGCCTCGTCAATGTCATAATAGCCTCTTTCAAGACAGAACATGATACACACGTCCCGGCTGGAAGTGTTACTGAGCGAATAGCCGGCTGTTTGCAGAAATTCGTCAAACTCCTGACGCTCAAGCCGCAAGGCAAGGGCAAAACTTATGACGGTATTTTTGGAAGGATGCCTCCCTTCCGGTCCCATAAACCGCGAGTACTGCCTTCTGTCAACATTGGCCCTTTTGTATAACTCGGCCGGGGTAAGCCCTTTTTCTTTTCGTTTCTGATCAAGGGCATGGGCAAAGCCTCCGTGTTTCCGATTCTTCTTTATATATTCGAGCGCTGCATCGGAAACACTACGGAGTGACATTACCCTGGCAAGTGGAACAGAAGCTCCCGAACAGACGGTCGAACCAATGAGTGATGAAAAGGAAGAATCACGCGAAGGGGTATAATGATCTTTGAGATACTCCCGCAGTTCTTCAGTTACTTTTTCATCAATCATAATATCTCTCCACCATATAACAGTAAGCCGCCCGGAGAAGCTATTCTCCGGGGTTGGACCGTTTTTCTATGCTTTTGCCTTCTTGTCTTGCCTGGGTTTGGCGCTCCTGATGGTACCGCAAAGTGCCGCAACGCTACGGTACATTAAATTAGTCCCCGCTGAATTTGCTGTCCAGCCAAAAGAACGGTCTTCTCTGATGCCGAGTTTGCTTCCTTCCTTGGCGACATCAATGTTTGCGCCCATAAAAATAAACTCCCAACTGTACTTTTCAGTCTGATGGGTAATCATTTTTTTGACCTGATCATAGCTGAATTCCCTGCTTGCGTTTTCAAGGCCGTCGGTTGTGATAACAAAGATAACCTTGCCGGGCCTTGAATCTTCCGGCGTTTCACTTAGCCTCTTTCCCACATCGTTGATGGTTTTGCCGATGGCATCCAGCAAGGCAGTACTGCCGCGGGTGAAATACTCGCGCCCGGTAAGAGTTATATCCCGCGCGTCAATGCCGTTATGCAAAATTTCGTATTTATCGTCAAAAAGCACGGTGGTAAGGCTGGTCTGCCCCTCTTCCGCCTGTTTTTTGACAAAGCCGTTAAAGCCTCCAATCGTGTCATTCTCAAGGCCATTCATAGAGCCGCTGCGGTCAAGGATAAATACAATTTCCGTTAAGTTCTGATTCATGCTGAACCTCCTGTTCGTTTTTATATTAATACACCTTTTTCAGATGCAAAAGGTCGCCAAAAAGGCGACAAACAAGAGGGCAACAGCGCCTACATTCAGTCTCCGCTACAATAATATGCGTGATGTTGACTATAGTTTGGTTTACCTATAGCCTTTTTTAGATGATACTTAATTTCAATTTTCAGGAAATATTGACCACCTTTATGGTGCTGTTTGCCGTAATTGATATTACAGGTTCTATCCCTATCCTTATAGATTTGAACAACACGGGAAAGAAAGTACATCCGCTTAAAGCGGCCGTTTTATCGTTCGTTATGCTCATCGCGTTTCTCTTCGCGGGAGATGCCTTATTAAGGTTATTCAATACCGACATAGCTTCCTTTGCCGTTGCCGGCGCGTTGGTGCTCTTTGCGCTGGCAATTGAAATGACGTTTAATATAGAAATATTCCGCAATACCAATCATACGTCCGAAGCGGCAACCATAGTTCCGGTGGTGTTTCCTTTGGTGGCGGGACCGGGAGCGCTAACAACCGCGTTGTCTCTCCGTGCGGGATATCATGTTGAAAATATTATAACGGCCATCGCGTTGAATATGGCTATTGTTTACTTCATATTGCTGAAAGTCAGATTTATCGAACGGTTGATAGGGACAAATACGATATACGTATTAAGGCGGTTTTTGGGCGTAATACTTTTAGCCATGTCTGTCAAATTGTTTATCTCGAATTTGCGCACATTGCTTTAAAGTAAAACAGAAAGACTATTTATAGATAGGGATAAATTCCAAAATAACCTCTCCGTTGTCTTCATCGTAGGTATACAATTTTAGGTTCCAGTTGTCGAATTCCCAGCGGTACGCTTTTTCCAGATACCGGAAATACTCGTACTCGCTAAAGCCTTTCATTTCAAACATGGGAGCCATTAATGTACTGACAATTTTTCGAATTGAAAGAGAGTTATTTACGCCCACGGTATAAGCAGCGGAATAGATATTGTCAGCGCCTCTGCCCCGTATGCGGTCTTCCTGAAACCTGATGGAATAAATCTCTTTTTGCGCGTTAGTCCTGTCGATGATGACAGTTGTGGATCCGTTTTTTACTTCTATCAGGTTCCAGTCTATACGCTGGACTCTGCTGAAAGGTACATTGTCCGCGATTGAAACTTTATCGGATGAAACATCACCGGCAAAAGAGAAGAGCGCCGGGATAAGAAACAGGGTGGTTTTCATTATTGTCCGTTTAATGTTGGTATTCATTGATTCCTCCGTATAATGAATATAACCAATATCAACACGAAAAGTTTATTTGTTTTTAAGCGCTATCGAAATTTACTCGTAAAAAAATTACATTTCTCCCATTCAAAACCGGCGCAGTTTTTCCTTTGCGGCGGTTGAATCACTCACACAACCACTCCTTTCTTTTTCTCGTCATTCGCTACCTCTGTCAGCTTTGCCCTCAATGTGTTTTTAAAGAGAACAGGCTCGTCGCTTATCGGGCCGTGCGCGGATTTTTCAAACCAGATCAGTTCCTTGCGGGGGGCCTCAATTGCCGCGAAGTACTCTTCTACCAGCGAAGCGGGAGTATTGTAGTCAAGCCGACCGTCAAGGATAAAATACGGCATTTCAAAACGCGGGCAGTCGCTTGCCACACTGATTCCGGCAACGTCATTCCACATCGTATTAAGAACGAATTTATATCCCTTAATTATCCCGATAATGTCGCCGAGGCTGTACTCGCCGGAGAACAATATTGGTTTGACAAACGCGCTGAACATTCCGCGTTTTTTCTTGTCAGGCGAATGTCCGCCGTATTTCATCATGATTTTCCGCTGCGCCATAAGGCCCTTAAGGCCGCCTTTGTAGACCCCTTTTTCAGGCGGTCCAATCCTTTCAAGGATTTTGACAGCTTCGTCATCCGAAGCCTCTTTTGCGGCCTTTAGCGCGAATTCGTAACTGAGCGTTTCGTTCTTCGGGCCGTCCACCACCTGGCCATAACCCACGTATGCGGCTATTTTCGCGGGATAACGGTAGGCCAAATGAGTGCCAAGCTCGCTGCCCCAGCTTCCGCCGATGATGAAAATTTTGTCTTTATTAAAGTACTTGCACAGCCATTCAACAAGTTCAGCCGCGTCGTCGGTTATCTGTTTAACCGTAAGGGTCTCCTTTTTAGTTCCCCAGTAAGACCCTCCTGTTCCGCGCTGATCCCATGCGACAAGGGTAAAGGTATCCAGCAGATCCCTGTGCTTGTTTACCACGCTGTGCCGGTTTGTAATACCCGGCCCGCCGTGAAGAAAAAGCAAAACCGGAAGTGCTTTGTCATTCGACAGCAAATGAATTTTTTGCGGCAGCCCGCCCAGCGTTACCTTGAGTTTTTGATCCAGTACACTCATACCTACCTCTTCCTAATGGTTGACAGGGCGGTTTCCCTGTGCTAAAATACATAGTAAATATATATGTTTTAGAGGAAAAAGTCAATGGCGAGAATCCCCGTTATCGAATATGAAAACGCCTGCAAAGAGGCGCGCGCGCGGTTTGACGACCAGGTCGCCCGCAACGGACGCATGACAAACATGAAAAAAACGCTGTTACATTCACTGCCGGCGTTTGACGCTCTGATGCAGTGGTACCCGCTGCGTGACGAAGCCCGTAAATTTTTAAGCGACCGCGAGATAAATATCTTTTGCTATGGGATATCCACGCAGAACGACTGCATTATCTGCTCGTTATTTTTCCGGAAAATCATGGTTGATTCAGGCGGCGCGGATAACAGCAAATTGAGCCCCCGCGAACAGGCGCTTTTGGATTTCGGGAAGCAGTGCGCGGCGGATCAGCGCGCGATCGGCGACGGGATGTTTGCCGCCCTAAAGGAGCATTTCAACGACGAGCAGATCGTGCTTCTTACCGCTTTCGCTGGGCTGATGATAGCCACAAACCTTATAAACAACGCTCTTAAAGTGGACTTGGACACTTATCTTGAAGCATACGCTAACTTATAGAACCGCATATTGTATTGGAGGCAATGATAACAATGGGGGAATTTACAGGAAAAACCATATTCATTACCGGCGCAGGTAAAGGACAGGGACGGGCCGTTGCGCTGGCTTTTGCAAAAGAGGGGGCGAGCATCGCCGCCTTCGACCTCGGCGCGAAAATCGACTACCCGGCGTATAACAACAGCTCATTGGACGACCTGGAAAAGCTCGCCAAAGATGTCAAAGCGTCAGGCGCAAAGATCGTTACCTGCGCCGGCGATATACGCTCTGACGCCGATGTCCGCCGCGCGGTCGAGGAAGCGGTTCGCGCTTTCGGACGTATCGACATTTTGTTCAACAACGCCGGGATATGCGCATACGGCATGGCGCATGAATTGACCGAGGCGGAGTGGGACGCGATGATCGATATAAACCTGAAAGGCGCGTGGCTTGCCGCAAAATATACGATTCCACACATGATAAAGCAAAAAAGCGGAGTGATAATCAACAATTCCTCGATTGCCGGGCTGCGCGGAATGAACCGCCTTTCACACTACGCCGCCTCGAAGTGGGGACTCATCGGGCTTACCAAATCATGGGCAATAGAACTTGCGCCGCATGGGATAAGGGCCCTTTCCATACATCCGACGGCTGTCAATACCCCGATGAACGACGGGCTGGCGTTTTTGGAGGGGTCAACCCCGCGCGAAATCGCGGAGCGCTCGGCGGGAAACCTGCTGCCGGTGCCGTGGGTAGAACCTGAGGACGTGGCCGATTCCGTACTGTTCCTCGCAAGCGATAAAGCGCGTTATTTTACGGGAGCCCAGTACGTTCTCGATGCCGGCCTGCTCACAAGGTAGCAAATGCTTTATAATGGGCTTATAAAATTATGTTGATAGGATGGATGCGTAAATGACAGTAACAATGATAATAATATGGATATCGCTTGCGGTCTTTGCGGTATTGGCAATAATCATCCTGCTTTTGATAATTGCCGTTGCCCGCGCCCTGACGGTAAAAGCAAAAACGCGCCCTGAAGACGCGGGGCGTGACGGCAAGGCGGACACCGAACGCGGAATGAGGTACGCCCCCCGCCTCTCGCGTATGATACAGACAGAAACCGTGTCCGGCAGGTATAACACTGATACGGCCAAGTTCTACGCGTTTCACAAAGCCCTTGAGGAGCTGTTTCCAAATATCCACAGGATATGTGAAAAGAACGATATTGGCGGCTCATTGCTGTTTTGCTGGAAGGGAGAAAAACGCCGCGCTCCTGTCCTGCTTATGAGCCACATGGATGTCGTGGAGGCGCAGGGCGAATGGAAACACCCGCCGTTTTCAGGTGAAATAGCGGACGGGCGCGTCTGGGGCCGGGGCACGGTGGACACGAAGGGAAATCTGTTTTGCATGATGCAGGCGGTCGAGGAGCTTATTGAAAGCGGGTACACACCGCCGGGCGATGTCTATATTGCCAGCAGTTGCACGGAAGAACACCTAGGTCGCGGAGCGCCGGATACCGTGGAATTTCTGCGCTCTCGCGGCGTAAAGCTCTGGCTCTTGCTTGACGAAGGCGGCGTCATAATGGACGAGCCTTTTGCGGGCGTGAAGGGCCGTTACGCGATGATAGGCGTCGTAGAAAAAGGTTACAGCGACATAAGGTTTTACGCGCGGGGAAAAGGCGGACACGCCAGCGCGCCGCCAAAAAACACGCCCATAACGCGGCTTGCGAAGTTTATTTGCGCGGTTGACAAAAAAAGGCTGTTCAGGGCGGATGTGTCGCCTGTTGTTAAGGAGATGTTCGGCGCATTTTTGCCGGGCATGAGTTTCCCGATGAAGCTCGTGTTTAAAAACCTCTGGCTTTTCGAACCGCTGCTTAAACGCATTATGGGCAATATTTCACCTGTAGGGGCCGCCATGCTTCAAACCACAGTCGCGTTCACTATGGCAAGCGGTTCGCAAGGGGCGAACGTACTGCCGCAAGAGGCGAGTGTTACGGCAAATATGCGCTTCATACCGCACCAGGCCGGTGACGAGTCCGTCGCGATTATCACCTCGCTCGCGAAGAAATACGACATCGCTCATGAAATCATCGTAAAATCCGAACCGTCAGATACGGCGGATACAAAGAGCGGCGCTTACAAAGCGGTCGAAGCGGCAATTAAGCGTGTATTTCCGGCTGTAGAAGTGTCCCCGTATATTATGACAGGAGGCACAGACTCAAGGTTTTACGCGCCTGTGTGTTCCTGCTGTCTGCGTTTCGCGCCGTTATTTATAGACAAGCAGCAGTTTTCAAGCGTTCACGCGGCGGACGAGAATATCAGCGTTGACGCGCTGCCTGCCGCCGTAGATTTTTTCAGGCAAATTATTGATTTAACAGAGTAATGGAGGAACGTATTGTTATGAAGAAACTAACTACACCAAGGATTTTTGTGATATGCCTCGGAGAATTTGCCCGAGCCATATTAGGCGGGCTGCTTGTTACCTACGCGATGAAATTTTTTAATGTGACGCCCTCATCCGGACTGCCTCTTCTGCTTCCGATAGGCATGATTGGGCTGCTGCGCGGCATTGGGGTCGTATTCGACGCTATCAATGACCCGTGGGTCGCCTCAATAAGCGACCGGCTAAACAACAAAAACGGCGGCGTATTCCTCTTATGCGTTGGTTTGCCCTGCCCTACGCGCTCACCGCCCTGCTCATCTTCTTCCCGCCTTCGGGAACCGTCAGTACGTCAAACATCGTCTGGGTAGCTGTCATGCTCCTTTTGTATTACGCCTTTTCGACCCTGTACCTTGTACCTTATCACGCGCTTGAATTCGAGCTGGTATCAGATACACGGCGGCGCGTGTTCTTCTATACCATCTATTCGCTTATGTACGTACTCGGTTCGGCTGTTATCTTCGCGCTGCCGATTATCGAGTCGTCCCTCACGGCGCAGGGCTTCGCTCCTATCGTATCTTGGCGCATAGCGCTCAGCGTGTTTGCGGCGCTTGGTTTTATCTGCGCGATAATTCCGGCTTTTTCCATAAAGGAAAAAGACTATGTGTCTGAGAGTAAGGCCGCTCATCAACCTATGCTTGCCTCGATGCGCGCCACGTTTGCCTACAGGAATTTCACAATCATGACAATCGGGTTTCTCGTTATGCAGGTGGCATTCAATTTTTTTAACACTGCCATGCTCTTTTATATCGACACCTTGCTTGGTCTGCGAAGCAGCTTTGCAACGGTCGTACTTGGCATAAGCATTGTGCTTGGAATATCCTGTTATCCCTTACTCAACCGGCTCACACACAGATTCGGGAAAAAGCCCCTTCTCTTATCCGCTTGTTTTTCCTATTTCTTCATCTATATGGCCATTTTCTTCTTTAAAAATATCGCCGATACGATAGGCACAGCGCCGATGACGACGGGCCTGCTTGCGGCTTTTGCCGGGCCTAACGCCACTATCGGCAACGTGGCATGCGCTATCGCGCTCGGCGTGTTTATCGCTTTCCCGATTGCCTGTACGAACATTCTGCCTCCGGCCGCCTTTGCGGACATGGCGCAATATGACACGATAAAGACCGGTGAGAATAAATCGGCCATGTTTGTCGCCGCGCGTCAGTTTGTAAACAAACTTGCCCAGGCTGTCGTGGCCGTTATCATTTCTTATGTCATGTACATCGGCGCAACAGATGAGTACCCCACCGTATGGGGAGTCCGTCTAACGGCGCTGATCGCCGCCGTCACGATAGCCGCCGCGTTTTTTGTATTTTATTTATATGATGATAAGGGCGTTGTTGAATTTATTAACGAACATAATTCACAAAACAAAGCCCAGATATCGTAAAAGTAAATGTTGGCGTTACTTGTACGTTACCAAATCTTGAGCGCTTTTCCTGCTGGACGCCGCAGTAACCGCGTCAACCTGGCCCTGCAATTTTCCCACCTTGACCAGGGCTACCGCGCTGTAACCGGAGGGAAGTCCCAACTGGGTCTTAAATCTTGAGTTGACTGTATCTATCGGGCCGGTGTATATCCTGGAACCGTAGCCAAGGGCCTGCGCGGCGAGGTAAATGCTTTGAACCGCAAGGGCGCAGTCAAGTATTTGAACGCCGTTGGTTTTCCCGTCTCCCGGCGCAGAAACAACTATAAGAACGTTTCCGCTAACCGCATCGGAAACAATCTGCTTTGCCAAATCAAAGGTTTGCACCACGGTAAAATGCCAGTTCTGTCTGTTTCCCGCGCTTGGTGCGCGGATTCCCGCCTTTACAATTGTATCAAGATCAGCGGATGGAATTGCCCCTGTCGCGAAATTTCTTGCCGCGTAATGGTTAAGAATCAAATTGGCGGCGCCATTCTGCTGGGAAAAAACCGGAGTTAAAAGAAAAGGCAGAACCATCGCCAGAAAAAATATTTTTTTCATTTACATCACCTCTCTTGTTCTATACAATACCAGATAAAAGGCCGATGTAAAAGCTTACGGTTTGCTCTTAGTTTCCCACTCTTAAAAGCGCGTCTTTGTAAATCTCCTTGTAGCGTTGCAGAACAGCTCCGCTATCGCCAAGATTCAAGGGCCCTATTAAGACACGGTAAATTGGTCCGTCCTCGCTTTCGATTCTCATTACTGCCACAGGCAGGTTTTTTTCAACTTTGAGAATCTCCGATTCCACCGTTTGAGCTGTTTTGTAAGCGCCGATCTGAACGTAGTAACTTCCCCTATCAAAGCTTTGAATCATGGGAGCGGAGAAGCGCGGCGTTGTTGAACTTACTGAAGCAGAAGGCGGAATTACCTGTTGAGAGACAGGAGGGATAACGGCGATAGCAGGCGGTTGATAAATTTCAGGCGGTATTGTAATCGCTGGAATAATGTCGGCAGGATTTGGCAGCCGCAAATCCTCAGGAGGACGGGGCTCCGCCGGGAGCATTGCCCAATCATATTCGTAAAGATTTCCAATTAACTCTCCGCTGTTCCCGCCAGCACTGTAATTGGCATCTGAAAAAGACCTTCGCTCCCCAAGACCGGAATAGCTAACCTGATCTTCATTTTCTCTCATCCGAATTCTGCCTAAGTCTTTAAGGCCGATGTAATCGGCGGCATCTTTGGAAAGCACTGCCAAAAGCCCTGAATTATCAAGAGATGAATTAACGATAAGGCTCGCGCTTTTATTGTTTTCCAAATTGACAACTTCAACAATGGTGTTAAGCGGAAAAGAATTTGTTGCCAGATAAAATCCGTTTTCAGATAAATCTTCCCTTATGCCGGCGGCTCCCTCCCATACCGAAGCGCTAACCAGCATAAAAACCGAAGCGGCAATTGCCGCTAACAAGCTTGCTTTTTTCATCACTTACATATCCTTTATGTTGGAAACGACGATTTGTCCCACGTTTTTGGCAATTTGGTATTCTTCGCCCATATTCCTGCCGGTGCCGGCTGGAAAACTTCGCTCAAAGACAAGTTTTTCGGTGTTGGTGCTGTAAATTTTAACGATCATGGCATTGGGAACAGAACTGTCTTTAAATTCCAGAAAACCAAGGATAAAATAGTCCGCTCCCCCTGCCCTTGCTTCGTTAAAATCGAGCTCTATGGGGCCGCTCAAGTCTTCAGCGGGCCTTTTTTCCATCCGCGCAATCGGGTAGTTTGTTACAATATGGCCGGCATCAAAAAAGACATCCATAAGGCCGCCTTCCCAAAGGCTTCCGTATTGCGTGGTTTTTTCGCCAAGCCCGGTTTGCACAACCAGGAAACTCACCGTAGAAGCTGAAGCCGGAAAAACCAGAAGCAAAAGCAAAACCGCCATGCCTACAAGGCGCTTATTGTTCATACATACCTCTTTTTATAGTATCGGCAAAAAAAATCCCAATAATCAAAACCAATCGTTAAAAAGTTACAGCGTTTAATATTGGCTCGGTTTCCCAGAAAAGACTTTTCTGCTATTATTTAACTGTGGATTACTATGCCATGCAGGTGAAAACCAGGGGAGAAGAAAAATTTATACGCCTTTTCCGCGCTCAGAACCCTGAAATTACCCTGCCCCTCCATTTTCCGCAGCGCTGCCTGGATCTGCGCAGGGGCGGCAAAATAATACCTTCGCGGCTGCCGGTTTTCCCTGGCTACGTTTTTCTGGAACTGCCCGATGGCGAAAACATTCTTGACTACCAGTGGGCTTTCCGCAGAACAAGCGGTTTTTACCGCTTTCTAAGATCCAACCAGGATATTGCCCCCCTGCAAAATAAAGATTTGGCATTGGTTCTCCATTTTATCCGGGAAATAGGCCCTTTGGCAGGAATATCAAAAGTTACTTTTGATGAAAATTCCCGAATTGTAGTTATTTCAGGGCCCCTTTCGGGCCTTGAAGGGAGGATAGTGAAGGTTGACAAGAGAAAAAAAAGGGCAAAGATCAGGCTTGACCTATACGGCGATTCTTTCTGCATAGACCTTGCGTTCGAAGTGCTGGTAAAATCTAAAAGCGATGACAACATTTAAATCAGGCCGCCTTTATATTTTCGGGGCGGGGTTTGCGGGGCAAACTCTTGCCAATGAAATAAAATCCAAGGGTATCTTCGGAGAAGTAGTGGCTTTTTTGGACGATGACAAGGAAAAAATCGGCCGCTGCCTTGATGATATTCCCGTTTTGGGCCCCATTCGGGATGTAGCCCGGCATTTAAGGCTGCAAAGCGGCGATGAAGCGATAATCGCAATACCCGGCGCGGGAAGGGAATACCTGAAAGAGCTTTACGGCATTATAAAAAACTCAGGCTTTGAGAGGATCCGCATCCTGCCGGGCATTTCGCAGATCATCGAGGGCGAAGCCCACCTGATACAGACCCGCTCAATCGATCCGCAAGACCTGCTTGGCCGCACCCCGATAGCGGTGAACCTGCGCGAAAGCCTGAAATACCTAAGGGGCAAGCGGGTCATGGTTACCGGAGCAGGCGGTTCGATAGGAAGCGAAATCTCAAGGCAGCTCCTTTCGGCGGGAGCGTCAAGGCTTTACCTTTTCGGCCACGGCGAAAATTCAATCTATCAAATAGACAGAGAACTAAGAATATTACAAGAAGAAGGGGTCGGCGAAAAAGCCGTTCTTGTGCCCATCATAGGGGATCTTAAAGACAGGGATTACATGGACTGGCTTCTCGGGAAAATGAAGGCGGACGTGATCTTCCACACCGCGGCTTACAAGCATGTGCCGATGATGGAAGAAAATCCTGTCGCGGCTATTGAAAACAATTTCTTCGGAACTGATAATTTATTGGCGGCGGCAAAGAAGCACAAGGTAAAGCGCTTTGTCCACATTACCACCGACAAGGCAGTAGAGCCTGCCTCGGTTTACGGTGTCTCCAAATTCCTCTGCGAGGAGCTGGTTTTGGACGCGGCCATGGAAAACGCATCCTCTTCTTCATCATTTATGGCGGTACGTTTCGCCAATGTCCTGGGTTCCAGAGGTTCAATAATGCCGCTATTTCAGAAGCAGATTGAAAAAGGAGGCCCCCTCACCCTTACCCATCCTGAAATGCGCCGCTGGTTTATGACCATACCCGAAGCCTGTTCCCTTGTTCTGAAAGCCGGCGGCGTAGGCGAAAATGGCGCACTGTATCTTTTGGACATGGGCGAGCCGGTTAAGATTCGCGATCTCGCGGAGCAGATGATCCGCTTTTACGGACTTGAACCTGTCGAAGATATAGGAATTGAGTATATAGGGCTGCGCCCGGGCGAAAAGCTCGAGGAGAAGCTTGTCTGGGATTGGGAAATACCCAAACCAACCGATTATAACAGGATCCTGAAAGTTGAAGGCAACGAGCCGTATAAAATAAATTTTATGATGATCAAGGAACTGCTCCGGCCTGTGTGCCGCTATGATCCTTCCCAGAGCGAAAAATACCGCGACAGCAAATTATTAAGGGACATACTAAGCCTGTACATACAAAGTTACACCAACGGCAAAACTCTTGATATGGATAAGGACAAATAGATGGAAACAATTCCCTTCGCAAAACCATATATCGGAAAAGAAGAAGAAGAAGCGGTTCTTGCGGTTCTGCGATCCGGCTGGCTTACAACCGGAAAGGAAACCCTGGCCTTTGAAAAAGACTTCGGCGAGTTTCTGCAAAACCGCGACGGCCTTGATCCTCCTTTTTGCATGGCCGTTAATTCGGCGACGAGCGGCCTTCATCTGGCGATGGAAGCGGTTGGAGTTGGAAAGGGAGACCTGGTGCTTCTCCCTTCCATGACCTTTACCTCGACCGCCGAGGTTGTGCGCTACCTTGGGGCGGAAGTGGTGTTTGTTGATGTTGTAAAAGACGGCTACCACATGGATCCATCCGCGCTTGAACGCGCACTGGGGAAGCTCGAAAAGGACAAAAAAGCAAAAGCGGTTGTCCCGGTTCACTACGGCGGCCTTCCCTGCGACATGGATGCCATAGTCCCGATAGCGCGGAAGCACGGCCTTAAAATAATCGAAGACGCCGCCCATTCCTTCCCTTCGTTTGTTGAGTCTATTGGAGATAAAAACAACCCGGCAAAAGGCCGCTGGGCGGGCCTTTCAGGCGATGTTGGGGTCTTTTCTTTTTATGCCACCAAGACCATCACCACCGGGGAAGGCGGCATGGTCGTTACGCGGGACAAGGCAATCGCCGACCGCATAAGAATCATGCGCTCGCACGGCATTGACAGGAGCGTCTGGGATCGTTATTCGAACGTAAAAGCTTCCTGGTACTACCAGGTGATAGAACCCGGTTATAAATACAATATCCCGGACATACTTTCAGCCCTGGGAAGGGCCCAGCTCCGAAGGGCCTACGATCTACTGGCCATGCGGAAAAAGATCGCGGCTGTTTACGATGAAGCTTTTCGCAACGACAGGCATTTCTTAATTCCCCCGACCGGAAACGGAGACGCCCGCCACCTTTACCCGTTGCGGCTCTGTCCTGAAAACCTTTCGTTAACCCGCGACGAATTTGCCGAAAAGCTGCAGGAGAGGGGCATTGGGATTTCGGTACACTTTATTCCCCTTCATACCATGCCCTACTATAAAAAACGCTACTCCCTGGAAGACAACGATTTCCCCGAAACGCTAAGGACTTTCAACCGCACAATTTCTTTGCCCATCTGGCCCGGCATGACGGAAAGCCAGATTGAACAGGTATCCGCGACGGTCAAATCCCTGGCCGTAGATTAATGTCTCAGAGAACATCTTTGACTTGCTATTTATCAAAATTTGCTGTTCCATTATTCTATGTAGTGACAAGGAGTTTAGATGTTTGACTTACTAATCAAAAACGCTAAGGTAGTAGACGGTACCGCCACGCCCTGGTACATAGCCGACGTAGCTGTAAAGGGCGGAAAGATTGTTCAGGTAGGACACATAAACGGCGAGGCGGCCAGGACCGTTGACGCCGGGCGAAACGTCCTGGCCCCTGGGTTCATCGACGCTCATTCACATAGCGATACCGTTTTGTTATTGCATAAGAAAAACGAAAGCCGCATATTGCAGGGTATTACCACCGAACTATGCGGTGACTGCGGTTTGTCGCCCATACCCATAAACCCCGAAAAACTTGATTTAATAAAGCAATATACAGGTTTTGTCAGCGGTGACATTGAGTTTGACTGGAAGAGTACCGGAGATTTCCTTGATAAAGTGGAAACGAACACCGCTTCTACCAACTTTGCCTTGATGGTGGGCCATGGCTCTATCCGCCTTGCCGCGATGGGCTTTGACAACCGTGAACCCGGCGGCGCGGAGCTGGAATACATGCGGAAGCTCACCGCCGAATGTATGGAACAGGGCTGTTTCGGCATGACAAGCGGCTTGATATATCCCCCCGGCAGCTTCGCGAAAAATGATGAAGTCATCGAATTGGCGAAGGTTGTGGCATCATACGGAGGCTTTTACAAAAGCCACATGCGTTGGGAAGGGGATAAGGTTCTTCAGAGTGTGGAAGAAACCATAGAGGTGGCGGAGAAAGCCGGATTACCGGCGCAGGTAAACCATCACAAAGTAACCGGCCGGAAGAACTGGAACTTCAAATCCCACGCCACCGTAGCGCGTATCGCCAGGGCTCGTAACGACGGGTTGGACATCACCGCAGATCAGTACCCTTACACCGCTTCGGCGACTACCATGACTACCAATATAGACGACTGGGCGCATGAAGGCGGTTTGCCTAAACTCCTTGAGCGGCTTAAAGACCCGCAGACGCGGCGGAAAATAGCCGGGGACATACGCGAAGACGCGATAAGGAGTATGCGTTTATGGAGCGATTTGTTCGTGTCCTCTGTGCGGAGCAAGCGTAACGCCTGGGTAATGGGAAAAAACATAGAGGAAATTTCCGGGAAGCTGGGTAAAGATCCCGTCGATACGATCATAGACCTGTTGATCGAAGAGAAAGGTGATGTAGACCAGATAAGTTTCGGCATGTCCGAGGAAGACGTGGCCTATATAATGAAGCAGCCTTTTGTAATGATAGGCTCAGACGGCAGCGCCCAGCCCCTTGACACAAAGAAAGTCCCCCACCCGCGCAGTTTCGGCACGTTTCCGCGCGTTATCGCGAAATACTGCCGGGATCAGAAGTTATTCTCCCTGGAAACGGCTATACATAAGATGACGGGCATGACGGCGGCCCGCATAGGCCTGCAGGACAGGGGGCTTATTAAAGCCGGCATGTGGGCGGATATGGTTCTTTTCGATTTCGACAAGATAAACGACACGCCAACATACACCAAACCCGCCGCCGCCTGCGAAGGAATTTTACAGGTGTATGTAAACGGCGTACTGACCGCTGAAAACGGCGCGCATACCGGGGCATTAGCCGGGAAGGTTCTTCGGCGCGGCAAGGCTTGAATAAGAAAAATGAATAGGACGGAATTTGAAAACACCGCGAAGGAGCTTTACGAAAGACCAGGCGGCACAGCGGGTATATGCCTTCTTGAACTGAAAAGCGGTGAAACATTCGAGCATAACGCGGACTGGGTGATGGATCACCCGGCCAGCACGATTAAGCTGGGCATCCTTTGCGCCGCTCTCTACAAGGCGCAGGAAGGGCTTGTGTCACTGGAAGATCGGCTTGTTTGCCTGAAAGAGGACAAGGTTCCCGGTTCCGGCGTCCTTCAGCATTTGAGGGACGGGACGGTTTTGCCGCTTATCGACATGCTTATGCTGATGGTTATTCAGAGCGATAACTCTGCGACGAACATAACAATGGAATACATCGGAATTGACTACATAAACGCTTTCTTTGACAAATGCGGACTTCCCGATATCCGCCTGCGCCGGAAGCTCTATGACATGGACGGCATAAAGAAAGGCATCCGCAACAACATAAGCGCCCGGAGTCTGGCCAGGCTTCTGTACGATTTGGAAAAGCGCGCCTTTTTAAGCGATGAATTCGCGTCCATCGGCCTGGACATATTATCAAAGCAGCAGATATCAAACACTCTGCAAAAATACATCACAATCTACTATGACAAAACCGGGAATTGGTTTAATTATCCCATAAAACTGGGCACAAAATCCGGCAGCGACGATACCGTAAAGCATGACTGCGGCATTATCTATACGCCTAAGTCAACGATCATCATTGGCGCGCTGACAAAAAACATGTACACGCCGGATGCCGAAGAATTAATCGGCCGTTTTGCGGAGCTGGCGGTTCTCTATTTTGATCCTGAAAGCCTTGTGAAGACGTACAAGCAGGATTGATAAGCCGCCGTCAAATTTACGTTTAGCGCGACGGTGTGGGATTTTAGCGGCATTGGCGACGGAACTAAGCTGCCTAAGCTAAAGGAGATACCGGGATGGTTTGAGGCGCAGAACCCGGAGATTCAATGTTAATTGATATGGGAATGAAAAGTGAATTAACTATGCGAAACAATCCATTCAATCAGTTCAGGTTCTTCGATAGAGCCGTCTGCAAGACCCCATCCGAGCGTTTCAAGTTCTTTATTCGTACATGCAAGCGGAAGTCCGTTTATCTTTAAAAAAACCATCATGGCAAGTATGCCAATACGTTTGTTCCCGTCAAGAAAGGGATGGTTTTTAATGAGGGAAAAAGCAAGATGCGCCGCCATTGCTTGAATGGTTGGGTACAAATACTTCCCGCCGAATGTATGATACGGCGAATTGACCGAGAGATCGAGCAAATTTGCGTCCCGTATGCCGTCAAGACCGCCGCTTTGGGAGATAAGCCTGCTATGCAAAGATATTATTTCATCTGCTTGAATACGCTTTATGCAGATCAATTTGCCAATGCCTTAAATGCGGCAATGTGTTTATCAAGTATCTCGCGCCCCGCCGTCATAACTTCTTCGACCGAAGCGTCCGCAAACTTAACCACATCTGTTTCGGTCATAGGGGTAAAGGTAAGAATAACCAGACCCGCCGGTACTTCGGGAGGCACGTCAATGGTCAGCTTATGGCTGGCGGGTATTTCTACAGTTTGTGTAATGCTCATAGGGTAAATATAGCATGAAAGGAAGAAACAATGAAGCATTTTTTACTGTGTTTTTTATTAGCCTTGCCGTGTTTTGTTTTCGCGCCGCGGTTATTTGCGCAGACGGCAGACAGGGTGGAATTTTGACGGTATAAGCGCGACAAACTTGTACAAGCTAAAGGACATGCCGGGATGGTTAGAGGCGCAGAACCCGGAGATTCAATGAGCAATGAAGAATTTAACCACGGAGATACACAGAGTACCACGGAGATAAAAAGAAAATCCACACGCCCAACCTTCGATTCGCGGACACAAAGGAAGATGAGCAATGAGAAGTTAGGATTGTAATGCCACCTAACCTTTGTTATTATTAAAATATGGATACGATCATTGAGCTTAATGATGCTGCTTTCAATCACGAAGTATCCAAAGATGATATTTGCAAAGCGTTTGACACCGCAAAATACGACGGCTGGTTCAATGAACGCGATCAGAAGGATCAATACCTGCTTATCGGTTTCGATTTAAAGGGAAACCCCCTTGAAGTCATGTATAACATAATAGATAATGAAACTATAAGCGTATTCCACGCAATGCCATGCAGATCGATCTTTTTCCATTTACTGCCTAAGGAGGAACACAATGGCTAGAATGACCGAAGAAGAAGCCCATTATTGGGACGATTATTACACAAAGAATCCTCCAAAACCCGGTCCCAATGGAACTGGTTTTTTCACCCAACGGAAAGCCGCTCTTTCAATAACAGTGGATTCGGAAACCGCCAATTATCTGACGGCAAAAGCTTTCGCTGATCATAAAACGCCTGCCCAAATAGTCAGCGAAATGGTACGGGAACGGATTACCACATCAGCATAATAAGTTAAACGCCTTTTTCCATAAAACCTTGTATAAGACAAAAAAAGGTAGAGGCACAAAGTTCACGAAGTACAGGGAGGAAAGCTCGCTACCCAAATTACGCGCTGCCCATCCTGTGTATTGCAGTCCAAAAGCTCCAATCGAAGAATTTACTCACGCAGAGGACGCGCGAAGAACCGTACCTTCGGTTCAAAAGGCGTGAGGATATTCTTGGTAAAAACAAAATTGCCCACTGCGCCACGTGGCTCATAAAAATGCGCCAGATGGCGCAAAAAAGTGCGCCACGTGGCAGCAAAAAAAGAGCCGTACGCCCCTTCGGGTCGTTTGTCGATAGGAATGGATTATATGGGCGCTATCGCGCCCGCGCCGTCCGGCACGTTGTTTTTTTTTACAAGCATTGATAAAATAACCCCACGATGAGCGACAAAACCCATCTGGTAAATAAGCAACTGTATACTATGCCCCCCCCCCCCCCC
>Ga0268262_10000396_pt1 | contig 58062 bp, 55 predicted proteins | sample TergutNc150P3_FD_190354 | JGI IMG/M metagenome (GOLD analysis project Ga0268262, IMG submission 190354) | Nasutitermes corniger P3 segment gut microbial community from laboratory colony in Florida, USA - Nc150 P3 (SPAdes) (version 2) | ecosystem: Host-associated > Arthropoda: Insects >... | reverse complement strand
CCCCCCGCTATAAACGCCTATTTTCTCGGCTCCGTTGGCGGGTGGGTTGTAAAAATTTCCTTTCACAACAAAACAACAATGGAGGTTTCCTATGAACAAGGTTAAATTTGTTCTGTTTTCGGTAAGCATTTCGCTGGCTTTGGGTTTTACATTTGGCTGTTCTAGCGATTCGCCTTCTGGTCCAAACGGTGGCGAATCATCGCCAAGTCCAAAACCGAGTTCTTCTTCTGCTTATACTCCGCCACCACCGCTGAGTAGTTCCAGTTCTGTAGTTGTTGGAACGCAATATTATGATGCTATACTTGGTTTTTGGAGTGCTTCTTGTCCTAGTTTGAACGATTATCCTGAATTGCTGAATAATGTAACCTCAATAACCGATAATTCTAGAAGTTTTATGCAGACTTGTTTGATAGAGCCTGAATACTATACTCAGAACACAGGTTCTCAAATTGCAGATTTTTTAGCAACAAATGGGTTGTCGGGGTATGCTAACGAATTTGATTCAAGAATTGCAGCGTCATCATATAAATCCGCATATTTAATTTACACAAACACCAATAATTATTTCCGCATTTTGATAATAGGTTATAGCGGTACAACAAATTTGCCATCTTCTAGCAGTGGGCAGAGTAGTTCAAGTATATACATTCCATCCTCACCAACTTGTAATTTGGCTTGCGTAGAAAGTACGATAGATGCGATGATGAGTGCAACGAGGGATAACTATGTTTGCAAATATGGAATTTCTAGTGAAACTACTTTAAAAATTTCTGATTCATGTAAATGTCCATCTGCGGATGTGTACGCGGTGAAAAATAGATTGTGTAATGTGTCTTCGTCAAGTTCAATGCCGAGTAGTAGTTCTAATGTACCGTTGAGTAGTTCGTCTCTTGCTCAAAGTTCTAGCTCTGTGGAGGTGTTTTCGTCAAGCTCAATGACGAGTAGTAGTTCTTCTGAGGTTACTAGTGTAGGATATTGCGAGGATTTTGTAGATGGCACACCAAGAGAGCATTACGGGAAAAATAAAGCCCAGTTTTGCGATTCACGTGATGGACAAAAATATGTGTATGTTGAAATAGGCACACAAACTTGGATGGCAGAGAATTTGGCTTACGATGTAAGTGGCAGTCAATGCTATAAATGCCCAACTTATGGTCGTTCTTACAACTGGCCTATGGCTATTACAGAGGTATGTCCTTATGGTTGGCATTTACCGAATATAGGTGAATGGAACACGCTAATAAATTTTGCTGGAGGTCAGCAAACTGCTGGAAATAAATTAAAAGCTACAAGTGGGTGGAATAATAACGGAAGCCAGTCAGGCAATGGTACAGATGATTTGGGTTTTTCCGCTCTGCCGGGTGGTATTAACGGCAATACTACAGGTTTAAGACCTATCGGTTCCTATGGCAATTGGTGGGTTTATTCTAATAGTACGGCTGATAAAAGTGCAGCTTTGATTATAAGTCTTACGGGTTCTGTCGAAACAAATATCTCTAATACAGATAGTTATAATTATATTAACGGGTATTTCTTAAGTATTCGTTGCTTAAAGGACTGAGAGTGTTGTGTTAGCGAAGCTGAAAAAGAAATTGTGCCAATTGTGGTATGAACTTTGTCAAATCTTGTGTTCCCAAGGATTTGACGAAGGAAAAAAGAACGGGAAAACATAGGAGAAGAGAATATGGCAACATACCAAATAGAAGCGACAATTGACAAAATTTCGCAAGATGAAAAAACCAAGCAATATATTGTCTTCCTAAAAGGAACTGGTGAATATCTTTTTGAAAAATCAAGCGAAAAGAAAAAAGAAGAGAAGGAATATTGGAATATTTTGGAAGCAGGTAATCCCCAAGGATCTAAACTTGTTGGTTTGCAAGAAAATTTTCAAATAGATATTTCTATAAAGGAATTAGGAATGCAACATTTGCTCGGTTATGCCTTTGCTGAAAAGAAGAAATTAAAATTTACTTTGGAGGAGAACGGCGGAAACTACAATATAATCGAAGTGTCTCATGCCAGCACCTAAGCCCTACACCCCATTCTCGCATAAAACCTGCATCTTTTGGGGAGCAGGAGCAACAACCTCGCTCGGACTGCCCACAACAGAAGGAATGGCAAAGGCTGTATATGAACTTTCACGCAAAGAAAATGACGAACCTTTGCAAAAACGCATAAACAACACAAATATCTTTTACGGAATAGAAAAAGAACTAGAATATTTTTTAACAACACTTGGAGACAATCTAAAAGAAAATAGTTTATATCCAAGCAAAAAAGCGATAGAAGCAGCAAAAAAAATACTGCCAGACAATTTTACGGAAAAAGAAATCATAGAAAAAATTTTGAAATGGAAATCTCATTACGACTGGAATGCCCTACGCCGTCTGGCAATAAAAGCTCCATTAGAAAATAAAGATTACATCAAATATATAATTGATTTATACAATGTAATAGATGGAAATTTACTAAACAACTTAGGCTTGCAAATGGAGAAAGACGTATTTTTAGACACGCACAACTTACGCAATGCAAGAAATTTACTCGTTCTTCTAAGCAATCTAACTCTAATTTGTGCATACCATAAAACAAGATTGAAAAATCCCGAAAAATTTGAACCTTATTTCGAATTCACCAAAGCTTTAAGCAAACTTATGCAACAAGAAGCAATGGATTCGCAAGGATTCAAATTCAGCGACAGAGAATTTTACCTTATGAGCTTTGCCATAATATCCATAAATTTTGACCCATTGCTTTTATGGTTTATGTTTATGTCAGACACCGAATTAAATAAAAATCCCCCTCATTTGGGAAAAAGAAATTTACCATTAAAATTGTTTATCGACTTTTCTATTTCTGCCGCATTTAGAAACTTAGAAAGAGACATTAGCTATTCCTTAAATGAAACAGTAGCTTGGCGAGCCAATAAAGATGAAGACGGTGGGCGTTTATATAGAATTTGCAAATACTTTCTTGCACACGGTGGCACAAATTTCAGGGAATGCGAAAATTGTGGAAAAATGTCTATAACTTGGGGAAAATGGGAAAATATACCCGAAGATTTATTTTCTATGCCACCTTTCAAAATAAATTTATTCCAACACGATGCATACACAGAAAAAGAATACGAGGCTCATAAAGAAGGAGATTACGATGCCGTTCAATGTTATTTTTGCGGCAACTTAACCTACACCTACAACACCCCAATGATAATGCAAACCAGCTACAAAGGCAAACACACAAGTTTTTTAGAAGACATCCAGCGGGATGCCAAAGTGAGCATTTCCGGCGCAAAACACATAATTTTAATGGGCTACCAACTCCCACCAGACGATGTAGTTTGGCGTAGCACCCTAGCCGCAAAATGCAATGACAAGAATGATGTTTATTGCAGCGTGGTTGTGGGATATTCAGGCGAAAACAAATGGATTGAGGGCGAAGAATTAACAAAATATTTAGACGACAAAAAAAATAAAGTTAAAAAAGAAAAATGGGCAGATTACGGCATTAACGCCATTGATGCGGCAATCGCCGTTTTCGGCAAAGAAAATGTCCGTGCATACACAGGCGGAATACCCAAAGTTTGGCTCTCTGGAAACTCCCTTGATAAAGATAAGGTTAAAGAATTGCTTTATCCTAAAAATATTTTCCCCAATGGGGTAGCCAACCGTCCAAAACCCGTCTAAACACTGTCTAAACACTTTTTGGACACATCAAAACCGCAAATACAAGTTAAATTTGCAGTTTTGTGAGTGGCATAGTTATTGCGTTTACTATATTACATATAAGAGGTATTTATGTTAAGACAAGTTATGGTGCCAAGCAAAGAGAATTCTACTATTTCCATTCCAACTGAATTTTACGGAACGGAAGTAGAAGTTTTGGTTTATCCCATATATTCAACTCCAAAAGACACAAAACTAGAAGCATACAATAACCTGCTAAAATTCAGAGGAACATTAAAAAGAGATATTGACTACAAAAATGAAAGGAATAATTATCTGGACAAAAAATATGGTAATCCTGATTGATACGAATATCCTACTTGATTTCTTGCAAAACAGAGAAACCAATGGTGAATATGCAAATAAAATAATCGAAATGTGCGCAAGAAAAACCATATCGGGTTTTATGGCAGCCCATAGCATATCCAATGCTTTTTATATTTTGCGCAAAGACTATTCAGTTAAGGAAAGAAAAGAAATGCTTTTAGGCTTGTGCTATATAATAGATATTGTGGATATAGATAAGCAAAAAATAATAACATCATTGCTAAATGAAGATTTCAAAGATATTGAAGACGGCCTGCAAATTGAATGCGCAAAACGTGTAAATGCAGATTATATAGTAACACGTGATTTGTCAGATTTTTCTAATTCTGGTATAGAAGCAATTTCACCAGTAGATTTCATAAAAAAATTGCCATAAACCCTTTGGCGTAAACCAAGCCCGCTTTACCCTAAAAAAACGCCAAAAACCACAAATTTTAGCAAAAAAACACAAAAATGTATCATAAAATCATTTTTTTTGTATCATTTGAGAAAAAATAATGTATATTATAGATGTATGCCAAGCGTTTTTGCATATTCTGATTACCGTGCCTTTATGCGCGATGCTTTTGCCGAGAAAAAGGCTTCTAGCCGCTTTTCTTGGCGGGAATTTGCAAAAAGAGCCGGATATGCAAGCCCGGTTTTCTTAAAATTGGTTGCAGACGAAAAAAGCTCCCTAAGCACAGAAGGCATTGAAAGAGTGGGGCTTGCACTCGGTTTAACCGATAAAGAACAGGATTTCTTCCGGCTTTTGGTTCCCTTTACCCACGAAACAAACAACTCAAAAAAACAAAAACTCTTCAACGAAATGCGTCAAATCGCAGCACTCTGCAAAAACCGCATTATAGAGGCAAATCTATACGACTATTATAAGGAATGGTACCATTCAGTTATACGTGAATTAGCCCCGAATGTATCATCCGAAAGTGAAATTTCAAAATTGCTGGTTCCAAAAATCCCACTTTCTCAGGTTAAAGCATCCCTTGCCCTTTTGCTCAAACTCGGCTTGCTGGAGAAAACTTCAGGTGGGAAATACAGGCAAACAAGCAAGCATCTGACAACTGGCGAAAACATAAGCTCAATGGCTGTCCGCAAACACCACGAAAATATGGGAATCTTGGCAGTTTCAGCCTTAGAGAACATTTCAAAAGAAGAGAGGGATATCTCCGGCATAACTATGGGTTTGTCAAAAGAAGGTTTTGAAGCCATAAAGGCAGAGTTAGCTAATTTCAGGCGTAAAATAAAAGAAATTGCCGCCCAAAGCGAAAACAAAGAAGAATCTGTGTATAGAATAAATTTGCAATTATTTCCGTTATCAAAATCTGCGCATAAAACAAAGGAGGCAAAAAATGAAAAAGCTTAATATAATATCGCCTAAATTTGCTTTTGCGCTACTTGCATTATTTGCATTATCCTGCACAAATCCAGCAAAAACAGCACCTGTGGTGGCAGGAGGCACAAGCGAAGAAACCAACACCCTTGCCTACAACGAGGTTTCACCTGCTGTGGGCAGGGATGGCTATAGCAAAACAGCCCTTTTGTTTAAAAACCAAAACAGTTTTATTGCCTCTGATGGCAATAAATTCTCGGCATCGGTTGCTTTTGAAATAAGCGCATGGTTCAAAATAGACACCCTGCCTCAAAAATCCTCTGCCCCATATAATTTAATAGGGAAAAACGACATTTTCAGCCTTGCGCTTGTAAATGGTGCCTGTGGGGCGGAAAATCCAACATTTGCCTTCTTTTTAACAGAAGAAACTTCAATTTTTGCCTGTAGCCATGCGGTTTTATCAAAAAATCCAGTAAAAACAGGCTTATGGACTTTTGTAGAGGTTAAATGGGACGGTCGCTATCTAACGCTATATCAAGATGGCACTCAGGTAGCAAAAGAAGAGCGAATTTTGGCTGTTTTGCCATATTCCAATGTGCCAATTTATTTGGGCAAATCTGGAATTACCTTTGCAATTGATGAACTTTCACTTAACACGGAGGCACTATGACCATAGACGAAAACATAAACGAAGCCGAAGATGCCGTATGCATGGCTAACAACTCCGGTCGCATATTAGTAGCGAACAAACGTTTTTGCAAAATGTTTGGCTTTGACCAGAGCGAAGTAAAGGGGCATTATTTGTGCGATTTATATCGCCATAAAGAAGTGCTTAACAAAATTCTGCAAAATATTCCGGAGAAAGAGGATGTTTTGCAAACCAGAATGCGCACCAGGGCTGGCCGCAGTTTCCCCTGCTTAATAACCTGCCGTGCAACAAAATCTCTGGAAGGTTTCCCTTTGCTGAGGCATTCCATTCAGCGTTCAAGCCGCCAATGAGGATAAAATTCTCTTTGTTCCGGCTATGGAATAGCCTTCGTTTTTAAGGTAATGGTGAATTTTCCTTAGGCGTTCTATGGAATCTGTATCATAGCGCCTTTGAAACCCAGCAGTACGATGTGGTTTCAAGTAAAAATCAAATTCTTTTTCCCAAAATCTGAGCGTATGAGTCGCTATTTGCAACATTTTGGCAACATCGCTAACCCTAATGGGTATATCTAAAGCCTGAGAGGAGTTGTGGACTATCATATTTGATAGTTATGCAAAAAATGTGCCAAATTTAAACTACAACAACTCCCCATAACGCCGTATAAACACTTTCTTCAAACACGTGGCTAAAACCATATACAAGAAAATCGTAAGTGCCAGCCATGCGAAATACACTGGGGGCAAGGGTAGCAAACCTATGGACTTGCCAAATCCTGTGAAGGGTATGCAGGTCAATATGAAGATACCTGTGAAAGTAAGTGTCATTAGAGGGAATGAGGCACGGCTTTGAATGAATGGTATTTTGGGTGTGCGTATCATGTGGATTACAAGTGTTTGGCTCCACATAGATTCCACGAACCAGCCCGCTTGGAACACTGCGGCATAAGCTGCCATCATCGCTGGGTCGGTGAGCTGGCTGAACAGCACCGGGCTTGCGAGACCGAACATTTGGGCAATTACAGCGGGGCATATTATGAAGTACATAAGCAGATAAGTCGTTATATCAAAAACCGAACTTGTGGGTCCTATCCATGCCATAAATTTGCCAAGTGAAGAGGCATCCCATTTTCTCGGCTTTACTAGGAATTCCTTATCAACATTGTCCCAAGGAATTGATGTGCAGGAAATATCGTATATCAGGTTTAGGAAAAGTATGTGTATGCTTAACATAGGCATAAACGGCAGGAACGCACTTGCCGCAAGCACGGAAAACATATTTCCAAAGTTGGAGCTTGCCGTCATTTTGATATACTTAATCATATTGCCGTAGGTTTTACGTCCTTCAATAATGCCTTCTCCAAGAACCATTAAATCCTTTTCCAACAGAATAACATCGGCGGATTCCTTCGCAATATCCACAGCCGTATCTACAGATATACCCACATCGGATGCTTTCATCGCAGCGGCATCGTTGATGCCGTCTCCCATATAACCTACGCTATGACCGTTATTGCGTAAAGTTGTGACAACCCTGGCTTTTTGCTGTGGGGGGAGTTTTGCGAAAACATCCACATTCTCAACCGCCTCGCTTAACTCCTTGTCGCTCAGGCGTTCAATATTCCAACCGTTCATAATGCGTTCAACGGGCAGCCCCACTTGTTTGCAAACTGAGCGTGTCACCTTTTCGTTGTCGCCTGTGAGTACCTTCACTCCAACACCGTGTTCCTTCAACGCCTTGATAGCCTTGGCGGTTGATTCCTTTGGAGGGTCTAGGAAAGCTAGATAACCGAGCAGTGTCATATCCGATTCGTCTGCAACTGAAAATTGCCCAACTGGCGAGGGATTAATTTTTTCCGCAACAGCAAGAACACGCATTCCGCTCTCGTTCAGGCTTTCCACTTTTTTCAAGATGTAATTCTTAATTTCATCTGTGAGTGGCTCAACCTTGTGCTGATACTCGGCATATTTGCAAACCGAGAGCACCTCTTCTATAGCACCTTTGGTAATCAATTCCGTATGAGGTTCGCTGCTTTTTGCAACAACAACGCTCATGCGGCGGCGTTCAAAGTCAAATGGTATTTCGTCAATTTTGTTGTATTTGCCAACCAGTCCGCGCAACTGGTCGTCTTCTTTGGTTCGCTCTTCTTTCACCTTATTTATTATAGCGATATCCATCAAGTTTCTAAGCCCTGTTTGATAATAACTGTTGAGGAAGGCGTGGCGTAGAACACGCATATCCTCTTGCCCTTGTATGTCTAAGTGGTACATTAAAACAACTTTGTCTTGGGTGAGCGTTCCTGTTTTATCGGTGCATAAAATATCAATAGCACCTACATTCTGCATGGAGTTCAAGTTCTTAATGATTGTCTTTTTTCGCGACATAGCAACCGCGCCTTTTGCAAGACAGGTGGTTACAATCATCGGGAGCATTTCCGGTGTAAGCCCAACCGCTATTGATAATGCGAACAGCAAGGCTTCCCACCAGTCGCCTTTGGTGAAGCCGTTGATGAACAGAACGCAGGGAACCATGCACATCATAAAACGTATCAGCACCCACGACACAGAATTAACGCCTTTCTCAAAGCTGGTCTTCACCGGCTTTACATTTACGCTCTTTGCCATTTCGCCGAAAATAGTATCATCGCCTGTGACTACAACCACGCCTATTGCGCTGCCGCTCACCACATCAGTGCCCATAAATGCGAGATTTTGGGATTCGGTCAAATCACCGAAAGTGGTGTTTGCATTAGGAAGTTTTTCAACAGCAAGGCTTTCGCCTGTGAGTGCCGCTTGGCTTACGAACATATCTTTGGCTTGAATAATTCGCACATCGGCTGGCACCATATCGCCTGCCGCCAAATGCACAATATCGCCAACTACCACTTCATCAAGGGGAATTTCCTCGTTGCCAACTTCCTGCCGCTGCACATTGGTAGTTGTCTTTATAAGTTTGAGCAAATTTTCTGCGGCATTTCCGCTTCTGGTTTCCTGCACAAACCGCAAAATGCCGGAAATCAGCACCATAGTAGAGATAATAATAACTGCCAGCGGATTCGGTTCATCAGGCATGATAATATCGGTAATTGACGAAAGCACAGCTAAACAGAACAGAACAGCGGTAAAGGGATTTATAAAGGCTTTTGCGAGGCGTTGCGATAGTGACAATTTTTTGCCGTGCGTCACCCTATTGCTGCCGTAACGCTCCCTGGATTTATCCACAAATTCTTCGCTTAGGCCCTCTTTGGTTGTCCCAAATTCGCGAAAAAGCGAATCGATTTCCGCTGTGGATGCGAATTTCATCCTGTCACGCAACTCATCGCGGTATTTCGTTTCCGCAGCGACCTTTTTGAATTGGTCTATGTCAGTGTCTTTTTTATGCATACTATCCTATCAACTGAGGTTATAAATTAGAAAAATCTATCTTTACCAAAGATAAACGGAGAATTTAGTGTTTTTGCGAAATTTTATTTTGCTTCTTTGTGCCACTCTTGCCTTTGCCCAGAACAACACAGGTGTTCTGGCAATAGATACTTTGAAAAGATTTGACTGGGATATTGAAACAAAGAATAATGATCTAGCTATGGTGCATTTAACCTCTTTTTTCTTTCCGGGCGGTGGGCAGTTTTACACGGGGCATTATGTTAGAGGCGGCTTTTTGTTTGCCTTTGAAACTGCTTTGATTTACGAAACTTTTTACAATAAATTCAGGCAAAACAGAATTTTCAATAAAAACATAGGAATATACAGAGACTCGGTTTCATTTTACAGAGAATTAATCGCTTTGCACAGCGATTCTTCAGATATTTATGAATATGAATTGGAAGAATGGAAAGAAAGCGAAATTATGCACACTAGGGTTCTGTCAAAAGAGCAGTCCAAAAAAAGAGCCTCAAAAGATTTATGGACATCCGAATTTGCCTGGCTTGCAGGGCTTCACATTTACGGTGCCTTTGATGCTTATGGAATTTGGAGAAACAATCAGGGGCACAATACAGAAACTCATTCCGCTTTCTCTGCAATTTGGCGAGGAGCTTTGGTTCCGGGCTGGGGGCAAATTTACAACCACGAATACGGCAAGGCAGGTATGCTTTATATGGGTTTGCTGGGCAGTGCGATTAGCTATTATTCGCGGCAAAAAATGGTGGAATATCACTTAATGAACTTGCGGCAGGCAGAACAAGCAAAAGATGATGTGGCAATAAGCATTGCAGAAGAAGATGTTTTGTTTTTTAGAAAAAAAAGAAATCAGTATGTTTGGTCAATAACATTATTCTATCTCTATTCCCTTGCAGATGCCGCAGTTGATGCAATGCTTCACAACTTTGACAACCCAACTTATTTTGTTATGCAACCGACATTCAACAGCGGAATGAATATTGAAGCCGGATTTTATTTTTGACGTTCCACCCTTTTCCATGCGCCGCCGCTTTCTTTGAAAAAGGATTTGCAAAAACCGAGAAGCAGAGCAAAATTCATGCTTAAAAAATAATTGCACACCCGTACGCCTAATAATGCAGCTATTGCAAACAACAATTCAATGCTCAAAAATGCTTTGTAAAATATATGTGCTTCAATCAACAAAATACTGCTTGCAAAAAGCGCCAAAAGCAAAAATGGGCTTAACCACCTCAGCAATTTATGAGATAAAAACATATATGCTCTCATTGGTCGCAAAGGACTGAGCAGAGGAAAAAATGTGAAAAGAAAATTGAAATTGGCTCTGCCAATGCGAACCTTGCGATTGAATTCCCCATATTTTGAAATGGATGTATTTTCAAAGGCAAGGGCATTTTCGCAAAATACGCAGGAATGGTTGTTCATCAAAATTTTTGCAGTTATGTAAAAATCGTCCATTATGGTTTTATGCGTTGGAAGAGTTGGGTATAATTCCGCGCGAATAGCGTATAATGCGCCATTGCTCCCCATCACCGCTCCAAAACAGCTTTCTAGCATTTTCAATTTGGTTTCTCCCTTCCAATAAACGCTTTCTGTTTTGCTCAGAGAAGAACCACTTTCATCTTTTAGAGCAAGCTGCCCACAAACGCAGCCAATTTTATTATCGGTAAATTCAGATATTAAATTCTTCAATGCGTTTTTTTCAATCATCGTGTTTGCATCGCTAAAAAGAAAAAAATCTCCTTTTGCCTTTTTGCACAAGTCGTTGAGCATAGCGGCTTTTCCTTCGTTTTTTTCTTTTCTATATAAATGTACATCGCTGAACTTTTGCGCAATTTCTGCGGTTTTGTCGGTAGAGCCATCATCGCCAATCCAAATTTCCATTTTGTCTTTTGGATAGTCCAAAGCCAAGGTGTTCAAAATTTTTTGCTCAATGATTTCTTCTTCGTTGTGTGCAGATATTATGATTGAAACTAAATTAGGATTTTCGGTTTTTTTTGACTTTACAGATTTTTTTGAAAATAATGAAAATAGGCGTAGGGTTATTGGGTACAGAATATATACTTGCGTTAGTAGAATTAGGGTTAGCCAAAAAATATATTTCATTTTTTCCTTATTGCTTTTAAGAAGTTTAGAAATGTTTTCTTTTCAAAAGTTCCGGTTGTGATATGTTTTAAACTTCCGTCTTTGTCTAGAACGGCAAAGGAAGGAATGCCTGGGATTTCCCAGAGTTCTACGCAGTCCAGAACCCGCATGGTTTCTCCTTCGCAATAAATTTGGTCTTCTTTTTCGGTGTTCAGGCGAACGAAATAAAAATTATTTTTGAGTTCTTTTGCCACAGCGGGGTCTTTAAAAACTGTTTTTTCCATTTCAATGCAAGGAATGCACCAGTCAGCGTAAAATTCGAGCAAAATGGGTTTGCCATTTTTTTTGTTGCCCTCAATTGCCTCTTTGTAAGATACCCCAGGACCTGCAAACACAAGACACGCGAAAATTGTTATAATGGGAAGCAGAATTTTCATTTTGCAATTGTATCTAAAATAGCGGTAACAGTTTTTTGAAATACTATCCACTTCTCAGGCTCTTTTTTTAATTCCTCTGTTTTTTTTTCAAAGCCATCGGCAGAGAGTCCGTGTTTTTCCAAAATTTGAAAGCGAATGGCTTTGCCATTTTCTGTTTCTCCATATTCCTGCGTTGCTATGCGAAGTTCTGCATAAGCAAGGGCAAGAGCATCGTAGCTACCTGCGTTGCTGTTTTCTTTGCAGGCGCATAAGGCGAGGAAGGCTAGTGGTAGGAGAAGTTTAGGCATATTTTCCTCTATTTTCTAAATAATCGTCAATATCGCAGATTAAATACTCCGTTCCGTTTGAATGAAGAACATCGTAAAATTCTTCAATGTAATCTAGTAAATCATTTTCTTTGAAAAGCGAAAAAGCGGCTGCGCCAGATAATCCTTTATGCGCCCGATACTCTTCTATGGCAAAAACGCAGTATTTTTTAACTTCATCTGATAATTCACACATCGGGATAATCCACCTTGCCGTATGTTTTTTCTTGTTTCAGCAAATCATAAAGTGTTTCATTTGAATAATGCCAAATTTTTGTTTCTTCATCGTCAAGGTCAGAAAAAACGTTGGAGTTGTAAATATAATCCAACGAATTATGAAAACTCATTTTGTCTCTCTGTTCAAGCAACTTTGCCACCCCAGCAACTTTTATTCGCATCGTAGCAGAATGTTTGAGTATTCGCTCGCTCATACAAACTCCGAGTTGCTGAAATTCAAAAATTCTACAGATTTTTCCGAGCAAAAAGTCCATTGGTCATATAAATCTCTCACTTTCAGTCGTTTTATAGCTTCGTCTTTGCTGAAAGTTCCATCTATATAAAGGTCTATCACATTATAAACTGTGTCATTAGCTACTGGTCCAATAACAACATCGTAAATTTTCCCATTATAAGCACTTCTTCTGTTTAGCGAAACAAAATCCAGCCATTCTTCATTTGGTTTCTCAAATTTCATAACGGAACAATTTTTAAATAAATCTTCCTCATTTATATTATATACCGAAACCGTACACTTGCCTTCCTTTTTTCTTTTCACAACGTTTTTAGTAAATCTCACCGCTTGCTCATAATTGCTTGTGGTGTAAAAACCTCTACCGAAATCTAATCCTCTGACCGCAGCTATTATCTGCGGTTTTTCTACTGCCTGGTTGCTTCCGTGATAGAGTTTCATTGACATTTTTGACCTGGGTTAGGGGAAAGATAGTAAATTTATGGAATTATAGATATAAATTATTTTCTCAAAAAATAAAGGGTTAGGCTTTAGCTACATTTGATAGTATGGTTGTATTAGCCGTTTCATATATCTCTTTACATACTTCGTCTATACTTTTATTTTGTTCATTTTTTAGAGCTGTCCAAACATTCGCCGAGCCTCTGTGACAAAACGTTGCTGCTTTATTTAAAGACTTAAAATCAGAGATATCTTTTACTACTTTTCTGTATTCAATATAACCGTCTCTACTATATTTTCTTGTAACAGGTTCTAATTTCTCTTGCTTATCAACATCTAGGTATGTTTTAGCTAATATACTACCTTTTTTTACTATAAATTTTTTTTCTTTTTGCCATACAATGACTGCATCACATTCTCTTTCATTTAAATGAAACTTTTCTTTAGAAATTTCCTCAGACCAATTTCTATGAGGATTTTCGGTTTCTCTAATGTTAACTTTACGTTTCTCTTTAAATATATTTATTCCAGTAACTTCTAAAATTTCTAAAATTTCTTCGACAAAAACATCAAGTTCTTCTATCCTCTGAAGTGGAGTAACTCCACTTGTGGTTCCTTGGTTACCATTATCTAATTTTATTCCTTCCTTATTATTTGCTACCTTGATAAAAGTAGATTCCAAATAATATAAGGCTGTCGGGTCAAGAGTACAACCTATAGTAGTAACAAATATACAATGGCTCCACCAATCTTTTTTTCTATCGTGATCCCTTAATCGATCTTTAATAAATTTTTCAGGGTCTGCTTTTCCAATATATACAGTTACTAAATTTTTATTTTTAGACCACAAAAAATATACTCCAGAATAATGTGCCTCATCAAGAGTTTTTAAGTCCGACCATTTATTTCTAGGACAGCTTATAATTATTCCTTTCCAATCATCTACCTTAATAGTTAAAATTTCACATAATATTTTATCTAATATTCCATAAAATGATAGTTGTAAAGTTTTCCCATTTAATGTTCTACCTTGAAGGAACAGCTGCATAGCTTTTGTCAATGACATTTTAATTCTCCTTATTGAATATGCTTAATTTAGAAAAATAGAATTATGGTTACAAAAGTTAAACTTTACATATTAGGGGAAAAACATGCTTACCCCCTCACAAGCCCCTCTATCTCAGAAACCACAAAATCACTATCCAATGTATGTATAGCCTCAAAAGTATCATTTATATACTCAAAAATTCCCTTTTCTTTGAACAGGTTATAAGTGGAATTTGCAGAAATTCCAAATTTTGAGCGGTATTGCTCAATTAAAAATATGGTGTATTTTTCGATATTTGTCATAACACGCACTCTGGAATTTCAAATTTTCCTGTTTTTTGTTCATTGTCAAAAACCAAAAATAAAAACAACTTGCTAAACTGCCAAAGACGAGTGTCTTTATTTTCCAGCATGGAATAAGTTTTTGAATTGTAAAGTTTTTCCATTGCGCTTGCCACACTTATTTTATATTGAACGGATATGTATTCTATCAAATTTTTAGTTATGGCAAAAAGCAAAAATGAAAATTTCTTATCAAACATTTTTAGCCTCCTTGAAAACCAAATCATCCACCCCCTCAAACACGCTCAAAGCCAACTCCTCCTTGCTGCCCAAAGCGAGTTCTTCACTCTGGCTACCTTTGCTCAAAATCCCATATTCAACCTTATCCGTTCCAAAATTATCCGCTGTGTTCACAACTAAGATGTCTATGCCGCCGGCTTCAAATTTTTTCTTGGCATTTTTCAAGGCGTTTTCGGTTTCCAGCGCGAAAGATATTATTTTTTGTTTTGAGGTTTTGTTTTTTATTGTGTTTTTCAAAATGTTTGGGGTTTCTTCTAGTTCCAGTTTTTGAATTGCTCTGCTGTTTTTCAGTTTTTGAGCTGCCGCTTGCTTGGGGCGGTAGTCTGCAACGGCGGCGCAATGCACAATGGCGTTTGCGTGTTTTTGCATTTTAAGCACTGCGCGGTTCATTTCTTCTGCGCTTTTTACCTCTATTTTTTCGCATTGCTTTGGCAGTTTTGCCTCCATTGGTCCACAAACTGCTATAACTCGCCAGCCACCACGCAAAAACTCTTTTGCTATTGCCACGCCCGTTTTTCCGCTTGATTTGTTTGATATGTAGCGAACAGGGTCTATTGGTTCTTGGGTGCGGCCTATGGTTATCAGCAGGGTTTTGTTTTTCTTTGCCCCGTGAAATTCAAGCTCGTCTGCAATGTCTTCTGGCTCTGGGAATTTGCCTGCCCCTTCTTCGCCGCAAGCTAAATACCCGGTTGCTGGCTCCACAATTTTAACGCCCCAGGAGCGAAGGGTCCCCAAATTTCTCTGCACTGCTGGTGAATTGAACATAACGCAATTCATTGCCGGAACAACCCATTTTTCGCCTTGCATTGCCAAAAAGCAAAGGGAAACAGGCTCTTCGCCCGTGCCGGAGGCAAAACGGGCTAAAGTTGTTGCGGAGCAGGGGGCAATTATGTAAATATCTGCCCAGCGAGGGTAGTCTATATGCTGAAATGGCTTTGAGTCTGTGGCTGCGGTTTCTGTGTAAACCGGAAAATTTGAGAGTGCGGCAAAGGTTGTTTGCCCAACGAATTTGGTGGCTTCGGCAGTCATTGCCACACGAACCTCCGCCCCTCTTTTTTGCAAAATGCGAAGCAGCTCGCAAGCTTTGTAAGCCGCTATGCCTCCCGTTATTCCGAGCAATATTTTTTTGCCTTGCAAGTCCACGTGAATAATATAGTAAAAATATCACATAAAACTGACATTTTACGTTAAAAACGCTATATAATTTGATGAAATTATATATATTTTTGTATATTTATTTATGTAACCAGTTTTGGAGGTGTTATGTTTAAAAGATTCGCACCAGTTTTTGCATTGATTGCCACTGCTACGGTTTGGGGGCAGGAGCCGTTGGATATTATAATCCGCGATTTCCCAGCTGCAGCTAATAGTCTTAATGAGAGAAATAATAATAGAGACACACTTGTTAACTACCCGGGTTTTCAAGAATTTGACTACAGCAAATCAACAAATGATAGACAATGCAACCCCTCAACGGCTAGTGCCACCACAGGCATGGTTAAAACAACCTTATCTTACGACAAGACTAATTGCCCAGAAAAATTCATTCAGGGTGCAAATGGAGATCCAGAGTATATAAGATACCGTTATTGCGCATATCCCACGCCTGCAGAACCAGCTCCAGCCAGAATGTGCTACGGAGAAAAATTGCAAAACTGGTACACTGGGTTCACGAGTACCAATGTTAAAAAAGTCTTTCTAGATACCATACTTTTAACATACAACGACAGAACTAAACTTTATTCAACGGATAGAACGGGTTATTTTCCATTGGATAATGATAAATACAGAGATAGCGTAACTTTCGGTAAGCAAAACAGCGACGCAAACCGTAATTCCCATAATTATGGTTTTACGATTGCAGGCTCGGCGGAGTTTAGATTTGTGCGAGCCAATAATGATAACTTTGAATTTCTAGGCGATGATGATATGTGGGTTTTTATAGACGGGCAATTGGTCATGGATATAGGCGGTGTTCATCAGTCAGTGGCAGGTTCTTTTGACGTAAACGGCATAGCCGATCAGAGAAACTGGAGAGATAGCTCTATGCATTCAATCAACTTTTTTTATGCGGAAAGGCAAACCACTTCATCAAACTTAAAGCTCACTTTCTCGCTCACCGATATGTCGCCTTCAATTAGTGGCTCACCTGCCATTTTAAAGGCAGAAACAACCATAAATAATGAAGGCAAAACGGAAACACTAATTTGGGTAAGCCAAAGATTGGATATGGAATCCATAGAGCGATTCACTAAAGAACAGGATAAATATCCCATATTAATTAGAAAAACAGATAAAAACGTAAGCGGCTATAAGCTTTTAAGCATAGAGTTTGTGGGAGCCGATGGCAAAAATGGATTTATTTACAGAATAACCGGAAATATGTGCAGTGCTCAAGCTTGCGATTTGGCAATAGGTTCTGGCGATTCCCTTTCGTTTAACGTAAAATTTGGCGACTTGACAGGAGCCGGTTTCTCAGACCCAAATCATGTTGCTTTGCCAAATGGCAACGGACCAGACGGCAAGAGCTGGTATATAAAATCTTCGTATGGAAAAGAAGCCACAACATTAGGTGACCCCTCCAACAAGGCAGCCCCAAACCGCTGGGCACCTAACACCACAAAAATGTCACTGCCAACATTCAAGCCCATACCAGGCGATAACAATCCAGTTAAGCCTATATTTGATGTGGAGAAGTGGTTCACAGGAAATCCAAAAGAGGGTAGTTGCGATGAGTGCCCATCGTTGAACAACGTCGAAGGCTACGGCAAATTCCCTAACATTAGCCAAATTTGGGATCCAAAGGCGAATGGAGGGGCTGGAGGAATGGTTCCGTTTCCAAACGCCCCAAATAGCACAGTTCACGGCTTTGGGAAAGTAGGGACTCCCATTCCTCCGCAAAGAGCTGGCGAATTGATTTTAACGGCTTACCCAAATGCAAGCGGCACAGTTAACGTGGATGGTCACTTGATATCTTATGATGAGTGGTTCAAAGACAAAGAACTGCAAAAGATTTTCGGTTTGCCGCCAGTAGCCTATGATGATCGCGGCACCATAAGACATTATGGAATAGCGGATCCCAAAAAGCAAGCGACAGATGGTGGGTATCAGTTTGTTAAAAATGGTTTCCCGAATGAAAGCTCTGTTGGCAGCAATGGGCAAATTGCTCCAACTCGTTGCATTGCAAACAAAGATAAAGGCGAGCCACGCATAAATTGCTTGAACTTCAGCTTGCTTGCAACGCAGCCTTTCCAGCTTTCGGTTATCGTTTACGATCAGCTTGGCAATTTTGTGACCCAGTACCGCGAGGTTGTTACCGAACAGGATTTCCGTAGCGTTGTTCAGGGACCAAGCTATGTTGATCCCGATGCTTCAAAGATAAAACCAAACGGTACTGCATGCGTAGCTCCAACCTCTAGCAATTACGGGCAGCCAAATGTTTTAACGACAAACGGTCAGGTAAAGGTGAATGTGAACATTTATCCTTTCTCCTCGGATGGTCGCCGTTTTGGCAATGGCGTTTATATAGCAAAGATAGACAGGGTTGATTTGCCTTATGAAGGTTGCTTGAATAATGAGGGTCAGGCAACATCTATGACATTCCCTTATATGCGCTATCACGCTGAGCAAAAATTCGGCTGGATGAGATCTGCTAGTAAAAAGCAGTAAGTTTAAAATAGCTAGTGGGGAGAGTTTGGTGAGGGGTTACCTACTCCCCGCTAGTCTAGAAACACTTACTATATTTACTCTCAATGAAATTTCTGTTTTTTGTGGTTTTTGCCTTTTGTTTTTCCATAGCAATTGCTCAGGAAGCAGTTTCGAATTTAGAGGATGCAGATCGCGAGCTTGAGCTGCTGCCTCCCGGAGTGTTTAAAAATGAAGTTTTACGCAGGGAACTTGCTTTGCAGGGAAGCGAAAGCGCAAAAGATGCCTTTTCAAAAGAGCTTTTAAATGCAGCAGTGCTTTATTATGACAAAAAATGGGATAGTGCTTATGCGGCATATATGCCTATTCTGGAAAAAGCCTCCGACCTTTTATATGGACCTCTTGTTATTAGAATTGCCAGATGCGAGTTGGAAAGGGGCAATATTCAAGAGAGCAGAAAAATATTGATGGACATAAAGAGCATAAAGAACAACAAGAACTCGTGGGAACAAGTGGATCAGGTTTTGATGGAAGGCATTTTGCTGGATGTGGCAATTTCGCAGAGCGCAAAAAAAGATTCCCTGCTGCAAAGGCTCAAATCTAAGCCGAGCGCAAGCTATGAAAATATTTTAAGGCAAAAGCTGGCAAAAATTCAGGAAAACGAAAAGGATGCAAAAGGAGCAACAGAGTCTTATTTTATGCTTTTGAAAAGCGGTGGGCAATATCAGGATTCTGCTTATTGGGCATTGCAGAGGCTTGCGCCGAACTCCGAAGACTACGACTTTACGATAATTTTATGCAGAAAGGGGCAGAACGAGAAATGTGCTGAAAAAGCAGGTGCTATTTTGCAAAAAAACTCAAAATTAGATTCTGCGAAAAGAATCAATCTTATGGTATTGCGGGCAGAAGCTTGGAAACATTTGGGCAAAACAGATTTGGCAATAACACAGTACAAAAAACTTTTAGACAGCATAGATTACAATTCCACCTGGATGCAAAGCCTGCTTAGAATAGTGAGAAATGCTGGCAATAAAGCGGAAGCTAAGAGGCTGGATTCAATTTTTCAGAAAAAATTTCCATTCAGTGCAGAAAACGCAAACAACCTATGGGTGAAGGCTCTGGAATATGAACAGGCAAAAGATTACCCAAAAGCGATAGAGACTTATAAACGTTTGTACGATCCGAAATTTGGAAAGCATCAGCGTAGGCAGTGGGCTAAATTCAGGGTTGGGTTCATAAATTTCAAAGAGGAAAAATATGCGGAGGCAGCAAATATATTTGCAGAAGCTGCGAATGAAAATCTGGGGCTAATGGCTAGAAGCGCATCTCTTTATTTTTATGCGGAATGCCAAAAAATGCTGGGGAACAGGGAAAGCTCGGCAATTGCGTATTATGCCGTTATAGCAGATTTTCCCCTTGGATATTATGCTTGGAGAGCAAGGCATAATATAAGGCAATTTGAGCTTATAGAAAACCTTCCCAAACTTGGGATAGAAACAACAGACTCTGTGGCTATATCTTGGCTGAGAGCTTTGCAAAAGAAAGAAGCCGGCGAAAAAGATTCCCTCGTTAGCGTGGAGCGTTTGGAGCAAATTGGCGTTTTGCTGAGAAGCGGCTTTGAAAAAGAAGCCTATGTGCTTTATGACGAGTCTCTAAAACTTCATAAGAACAGGCCTGAATTTTATTACAGATATGGACTTATGTTTATGCAGAATGGAGAGTATGCCATAGCTCATAGAATGGCGCGCAATTTTTTGGATATAGTTCCACGGGAAAAAATGATTAACGTTCCAATTCAGGTTCTAAAGTTTCTCTATCCTGTGCCTCACGAAATAAAGGTTAAAAAACACGCAAAGATAGACCCGTTCTTTGTTTACTCCGTTATGCGGCAAGAGAGCATGTTTGACGCTCAAATAACATCGCCTGCCGGTGCCAGAGGGCTTTTGCAAATTATGCCCGCAACTGGAGATTTTTTGTCTAAGTCGGAAAAGATTGAAAAATTTGATAGGGATTTGCTCTATAACGCATATATGAATATTCGTTTGGGAGTTAGGTATTTAAATGATTTGTATGCTGAATACAAAGGGGATTACATAGGCATTCTGGGAAACTATAACGCAGGCCCTGCGCCCGCTGGCCGCTGGATTGTGAACTACGGTTCTCTGCCTTGGGATATAAGGGTGGAAGAGGTGAGCTATTGGGAAACAAGGGATTACGTGAAGCGCGTTATGGGAAATTATTGGACTTATAAAGAGATATATGATTAGGTTATGTTCTTTTTTCTCACTTTGAGTTCTGCTGTAGGTTTGGCTTTTGGGAATATTCTTGAAAGCAAGGGTTTGCGTGCTGCAAATTCCGTTAAGTCTTTGGCTAAGAATAAATTTTGGCTTGGTGGGTTGCTTTTGAGCATTGTAGCCACTTTGCTTTATTATGCGGCAATGGCAGAATACAATATAAGTTTAGTTCAGCCCTTTATGGCTTTGAATCCTGCACTCACTGCAATTTTGGGGTGGAAAATTTTAGGCGAAAAAATGAGCCGGAAAATTGCTTTGGCAATAGTTTTGATTTTTTTGGGAATTTTAATAGACGGAACTTTGGCTGGCGAAGATCCTGGCGAGCTGCCTTCCGAAAATACTCTTTGGGTTTATGCCGGAATCACGCTCGCTTTGCTCGCTGTTGCTTGCGTTGTTTTTCGCAGGTCCGAAATAGTGGATTCCTTGTGCGCTGGCACGGGTTTTGGGCTTTCTGCAGTTTTTTACAAAAGCATTTCTTTGAATGGGTTGTTTCCGCCGCCCATTGATTTGCGTATTTTTGTTTTTGCTGTTCTTTATATGGCTGCGTTTTTTTGTTCACAGATAGGGCTTCGCAGGGGCAGGGCTTTGTTTGTTATTCCGCTTTCTGCTGCCGTTGGATTGATTGTGCCCGTTCTCGGCGGTCTTGTTGTTTTTGGGGAACCATTTCCGTTTCAAAAAATAATTGTGATGGTTTTGGTTTTTGCAGGTTCGGTTTTGTTTGTTAGGGATTAATGTTTACTAAATTACCCCCATGAACAATATTTCTGCATTTTTGATTTTTGGAGCGCCTGGTTCTGGCAAGGGAACGGTAGGAGCAAAATTGGCTGCTGTTGCAACGGGCATAAAGCATCTCTCAACAGGCGATATATTCAGGGGGCTTTCGCCTGCCAGTGAAAACGGCAAATTATTTGCAAACTATGCCAATGCAGGCAAACTGGTTCCAGACGAGGTCACCATTCAAATTTTTTCTCGTTATGTTGGCGGCTTAATAGACACAAATAAATTTGACCCCGTAAAACAAGCATTTCTTCTAGACGGCATTCCGCGTACCGTGGCACAGGCAGAACTTATAAAAAACGTAGTTGACGTAAAGCATATTTTTGTGCTGGAAATTTCGGATTATTCTGTTATAATAGAGCGTTTGCTAAAAAGAGCGGCCATTGAGGGTCGCAAAGACGATATACACGAATCTGTTGTTCGTGCTCGCATAAATGAATACGAGACTAAGACAGCCGCTGTTTTAAGCATTTACGACCATTCTCTAATAACAAAAATCAACGGGGCGCAGACCCCGGACGAAGTGTTTAGAGATGTGCTGAACGCATATATAAATATTAAGAAGTAGCTAGACTACTCAGCAAAAGCAGCTTCTTTGAGCAAGTTGCCTTTGGTATCCAAAATGCGAATTATCTCTTCGTCTCTCTGCAAAACCAATTCTTGGCTTTCTCCGGTTTTGGCATCAAGGCGCATATAGAGCGAGCCGTCTTCCATTTTAACAGCGGTAACCGAATTGCCGTTAGCATCTGTTTCGTGATATGTATCGCCAAGGGCTACTAGATTTTTGCCTGTCCAAAATTCTATTGAATTGAAAATCAAGGAATCAACAAGCAGTGTAATGCCTCCTACCCAACCAAGTACAAGATACACAATCCAGCTTATAAACTTATTCCCCCAAAACTTATTGTTAAAATCATAAGCTTTTTTGGTGAGAGCAAAACTACCCCAGCAACCCGTTGTGCTAACTGTAAAAACACAAGCAGCCAACAAAGAGAATAAAACTTTTTTCATACTTCCTCCTGTAATTAAACTTTAGAGTAAAAAACTAGAAATTTCTTTCACATCCATTCCCTTTCTGCGAGCGTAGTCTGCAAGCTGGTCTTCGCCTATTTTGCCGAGCTTGAAGTAGCGGCTCCCCGGATTTGCAGCAAAATAGCCGCATTCGGAGGCTGTGGGATTCATAACATAGCTTTCTGTTAGGGAAATGCCTATGTTATTTTCTGGGGAGAGCAATTTCCAAATCGTGGCTTTTTCCGTGTGGTCTGGGCTTGCAGGGTATCCGGGTGCGGCTCTAATTCCAACTCCGCCCAAAATGTCTCTGTGAAGTTTTTCAGTTAGTGCCTCTGCAAGGCGGTCTGCCAAAAGCCCCAGCATTATAGCGGAATAATCGTCATTATCCTTTATGAATTTTTGCCCAGCCTCTTTTGCGCCGAGGCCTGCGGTGGCGGCAAAAAGCCCTATAAAATCCTTTTCCTTTGGGTTGAAAAAATCTGCCATGCTAAGGTAAATCCCATCTTCGTTCGCTTTTTGCTGCCTCAAAAAATGAAGTTTAGCTATCTCTTTATCCTTATCCAAAACCAAAAGAGAATCTCCCATTCTTTGAACTTCAAAAAAGCCCACAACAGCAGCGGCTCTCAGCAATTTCTTATCTATAATCTCTTTCAATAAGAGGCGTGAATCGTTTTCCAGATTTTTATGCGTTTCGGTATATTGAGATGGCCTTAAATCCCAAGCGCAAAAATACATCTTCCAATCAATCAGAGGAATTATGGAATTCAAGTCCACATCGCTAAAAATTTTTAGCCCTAAAAAAGGCGGCATAATATCTATTCCATTTCTCTTTCCCTTTTCTGGAAATTATTTAGCATAGTCCATGAAATTTTAAAACCGACAAATGCTTTGTCTGTGTTTATATCTATAAAATCGTCCCAGTCGTGCCGCTCAACCTTGTAGCCTCCATAAAAGCCTGCTGAAAATCGCGAGAATTGCAAGCGAAGCTCTAATTCTAGGTTAAGGGATGGTCCAAACGAACTCATAACTTCTTCTGTTGGGTTCATGCGAATGTTCAGCAAGTCAAAGCCAGGACCAATTGCTGGAATTATATTGATGATTGTGTTTTGCGGTAATAATTTATAGCCCCACATCCAAGTAATTCCGTAGCTGAACCATTCGGTATTGTTTTTTGTTGGGGTTATGGGCATAAAATTAACATCAAACCAAGTGCGCAATTCATTGTATTCGGCACCTATTTCTACGTGGCCATCCGCATATTTTCGCGAAAAATTTTCTCCCGTAACCGTATTTATAAGTTTAATGCCGTTGGATTTCATAATTCGGTAATCGCCTTTGAGTGCCCAGAAACCGCGCACCAAGTCGCGCTCGTAAATACCATCTCCTGCAAGCGCAGCTTGCGCCAAAAAGACAAGCGGCACCATTGCCGGCAAAATTTTAGAAAAAATGCGCATATATGGCTAATATAGTAAATTTTTTACTATATTATCCCCCATGTTAAAACGCAAAATATCTTTAGTGTTAGCGGTACTTGCTCTGGTATCGCTTTTCGGGGCTTGCTCCAGACAGCATTCTGTTTTGGAAAATATGCCTGTAACAAACCCTAATGCAACGGTTGCTTTCTTTGGCGAAAGCAATGCGAGCTATGAAATGCGGCGCGAATATGCACTCGCTATGCAAAAAATGGGGTATTACAATTTTATTCTGGAAAATTTTTCGGAACAACAGTTGGAAAACCCTGTTGAAATACGCTTGGATTATAGCGAGGAAAAGGGAAAGTTCACCGGAATTCCCATCCAGGTTATAAAAGCCGAGTTCTTGAAAAACGGCGTGTCTTGGTTTAATTTCACTTTGAAAGAAACCAGCAGTAAAGACAACTTGCTCCCTAGAGATAGGGTTACAGAGAAAAAATACCGCCAACAGGTTCTTTTGGAGAGATTTTTAGAAGAAGTAAAAAGGGTAAAATCCTCAGAACCTTTTGAAAAAAGAGAGGGATAGTGCTGGAATATGCGGCAGTTGCCGAAATTTGCATTCCTAACACAATTCTGGATAGTTTGTCTTATGGCGTAGATGAAAATGTAAAAAGAGGCTCGGTTGTTTGGGTATCTTTAAGAGGGCGCAAAAAACCTTTGCTAGCTCTTGTGTTAAATGTTCACAAAAACTTTCCGAGCTTCAAACTCAAGCCCGCAATAGCGCATGAATCTGGCTATGTATTTTCTGAGCGTTATATAGAAACACTTCTGTGGTGCGCAAATTATTATATGTGTTCCACAGGCGAAGCATTAACCGCATTTTTGCCGCAGGAATTGGAAAAGTATTTATGCACCCTCCATTGACACACGAGCAGCAAAATGCCCTAGACGAGCTAAGCGATATGCTGCAAGCAAGTGGATTTAGGGGTGCCTTGCTGCACGGCGTAACAGGGTCTGGCAAAACACGTGTTTATTTGGAACTAGCACGCAAGGCACTTGCGCTTGGAATGAAAACCCTCATACTTGTTCCAGAAATAAATTTGACCCATCAAACGAGAAAACGATTTGAGGATTTTTTGGGCTGCGAAATTTTGGTTATGCACTCCGCGCTGGGAGCGCGTGAAAAGCGGGAATCTTGGAAAAAATTATTAAATCAAAGCTCAAATGTTTTAATGGGCACTCGCTCCGCGATTCTGGCACCTTTTGAACCTCAGCTCATAATAATAGACGAGGAACACGATTCCTCTTACAAGCAGCAAGACCCCGCGCCGCGCTACAACGTTAAGGAAATGGCTTTTCACATTGCGCATAAATATAGCGCTCTTGTGGTTCTGGGTTCTGCAACGCCTTCCCTAGAAACGTATAGCAACGCAAAAAACGGCAATCTCAAACTTATAGAAATGAATGAACGCCCAGGTTCCTTGCCTCTCCCGCAAGTGCAGATAACCGATATGAAAGAGCAGAGAAAAAAGCAAGACAGAGATTTAATGCTATCTTCTGTTTTGCGAGATGCCCTTTCCCAAACCATTTCCGAGGGCAAGCAGGCGATAATCTTGCTGAATCGCAGAGGATACAGCGCAAACAGAATTTGCGAGGAATGCGGAGAGGCTCTTGAATGCAAAGACTGCAACGTAACACTTGTTTATCACAAGCAATACGGCAAACTCTTATGCCACTATTGCGGCAAACTTTACCCACCCGACATCTCCTGCAAGTGCGGCTCAAAAAAATTCGTATTCTGGGGCAGCGGAATAGAAAAAGCAGAGGAAGAAATCAAAGAATGGCTGCCAAACGCAAAAATAATCCGCATGGATTCCGATACCACAAGCAGGCTAGGCGAGGCAGAAAAACTTTTGCAAAAATTCAGAAACGAGGAAGGCAACATTCTTTTGGGAACGCAAATGGTGGCAAAAGGTCACGATTTTCCAAGCGTTTCCCTAGTTGGCGTTTTATGCGCAGACATAGGAAGCTCCGTTCCAGACTTTCGCGCAAGCGAGAGATACTTTCAGCTTTTAACGCAGGTAGCCGGCAGAGCAGGGCGTTTTTTGGAAAATTCCAAAGTGATAATCCAAACCTTTTGCCCCGAAAACCCCGTTATGCAATTCGCCATAAACCACGACTACAAAGGCTTCGCCGCCCGCGAACTTGCCGATAGGCAAGAAGCCTTTTACCCTCCATTCTGCAAAATAGCGCAAATAAGAATGCAGGGAAAAAACAAAACCAAGGTAGAAACCGCCGCATCGGCGGTAGGGGCAGCCGTGGAGGCAGCTCTACGTGGCAGCTCAGGTTACCCCAAGGTTCTAGGTCCCACAGAACCATTCATTTCGCGTGTGCAAAAAAACCACCGAATGGCAATAACAATAAAAACCGCAAATGCGGCAGATATGAAAAACGCAATTAAAAGTGTTCTTGCAAATACGTCTGTTATGAAAGCGACAAAAGGGGTGGAAATACGCGTGGATAGGGATTGTTGAATTAATCAGCATATACTTTACTATATTTACATAAACTCCACGAGGAACATAAAATGAGACAGGTAGTAGGCGTTGGTGCGGCATTGATAGATTTGATAGCTTCGGTTAGCGAAGAATGGGTCACTAGGCAAAAAAAGCCAAAAGGCGGCATGAACCCTGTTAATTGGGGTGAAATGGGGCGAATTTTAGGCAATGTTGAAGACATCACAGTTATACCTGGCGGCTCTGCTAGCAATACTATGATTGGATTGGCAAGGCTTGGAGGCAAGGCTCGCTTTGTGTGCAAGGTCGGCAACGACGATTTTGGCGATACATATTCCCTGAACCTTTACCGCAACGGAGTAGAAGGCTTTATACGCAAAAGCTCAACCCCTACTGGCAGGGTACTTTCTGCTGTTACCCCAGATGCCCAACGCACAATGTTCACCTACTTAGGAGCTTCTTCCGAGCTTCTTCCTGTTGAGGTTAGCGAAATGCCTTTTCAAGGAGCGAATTTTCTCTATTTGGAAGGCTATTTGGCTTATAACCCATCCATACTTCTGCATTGCATACACATAGCCAGATCCAAGGGTTTGGAGGTGGTCTTTGACTGCGGATCTTTTGGGGTTGTGCAGGATTGCCGCTTTATAATAGACAAGCTGATAGAAGAACGCAGCATAGATATATTAATAGCAAATGAAGAAGAAGCTCGCATATTGACTAGCGTGGAAGAAGACCTTGCCTGTATGGAAATTGCCAAAATGGCTAAAATAGCCATTGTTAAAATTGGCAAAAGAGGTTCCCTTATAGGCGTGAAAGATGAAATAACCAGAATAAGCGCCGTGCATGCTAAAGCCATAGATACAACAGGAGCTGGCGACCTTTGGGCATCAGGTTTCTTATATGGGTATTTAAACGGCTGGCCTCTTGAAAAATGCGGCGAGCTTGCCTCTGCAGCCGCTGCAGAAGTGGTACAGGTCATGGGTTCAATTATTTCGGAAGATAGTTATGCAAAGCTGGCTAAAGTTCGAGATAAAATAGCCAATAGTTTAAAATAATTGCTAAATTTCCCCTTTATGCAAAAAAAACCAATCTCTATACTTTTCGCATTGCTGCTCTGTGCATCGGGCTTTGCCCAAGATAGTGATTCTATTTCTAGCAATGTTAATGATAATGGAATTTTGGAATTGCAAAGCTCCGTGCCTGCTGGGGTTTGGATTAACGAGCAAGCTGTTGGCAACACGCCGCTTTTAATAGAACTGCCTCCTGGCTGGGCAATTTATTCCGCGCGCGCTCACGGCTACTGGACAGAGACATTTCTTGCGGGCATTAATAAAGGGGTGAAAATTTCACACAATGTTCAAATGAAAAAGCACAAGATACCAACAATTGAACTTCCAGAAATATCAACAGTAGCCGATTTGCGAACCTTAGAAGGCATATACGATAGCCTAGTTAATCCAGAAATCGAGCTTATACCGGATTCTCTTTGCCTAGCTTATTTTGTTGCGGATTATCCCTTGCCATATTCTGCTCCAGAGCCATTAACCGACAGTTCTGCCGAGTATCACCGCTACTTTGAAATTTACCTCAACGAAAGGCAGCTCTCTTTTAACGAATGGTATGCGAATTGCTCCGGTTCCAAGCAGCGAGATATGGATGAGGTTTTTGCCCGTATGGTGGAGCTTGGAAAAACTCAGTTGAGCGGCTTTGTTCCCGTTGTTGCGGCAAGTTTTGAATCTACATCAAATAACGGCTTAAAAGGCAATTTGGAAATTTACTTTCGCTCGCCAGACGCTAGAGCGGAGGTTGCGTGGAAGGGAACTTGGGAACACGAATTTTTAACAGGAGACGATTTGGTTAGAGCCTTAACCGCAAGCGCGCCGCTTGCCCTTGCTTTTTTAACAGCTCAAAACCACGTTGTTTGGATTCCCATTGAAAACGGCTATTCAAGGCATTACTACAAATATTCCGAACTCAATATATCTTGGAACGGTCTTTTGATTCCTCTGAAAGGTGAATTTATTTTGCCTGACTATATTCGTGCCCAGCCAGAGGTTGCCAGATGGCTGGCAGAAAAGCCGACTCAAGAAATTATTCCAGAAAAACCGGTGGATGCTTCTATTGTTAAAATCCCTGGAGGCAGGTTCAAATACAAAGGTCAAAGCACGGAAATTAAATCTTTCTCTATGAACTCAACTCCAATAACCCAGGAATTGTACAAAGACAAATGCGGCAAAAAGAATTTTGGCAAATACAAAGGCGATTCACTCCCTGCTCACAGCGTGAATTGGAAAGAAGCAAATAAATGCTGCTCTCTACTCGGTGGTGAGCTTCCAACGGAAGCGCAATGGGAATATGCCGCAAGGGCAGGTTCCCCGTTTCAGCATTCTTGGGCTAGCAACGCAAACTCAAAAGATTATGCCGTATTTGGCGAGAAAAAACCTGTGACTATACGCAGCAAAAAACCCAATAGCTATGGGCTTTACGATATGTTTGGCAATGTTGCCGAATGGGTTAAAGACGATGGCTTTTGGTTTGGCAAATACAAATTCCTAAAAGGCGGCAGCTACAAATCCGATGAAGTAAGCCTAAGCGTTGAAAACGCAGAAGAGGAAGACGCCCGCTACTGGGGAACCCACGTTGGGTTTAGGTGCGTGTATGGGGAGTAGCAACAAATAGAAAGAGGAAAGAAAAAACAAAATGTCGCAATTCAAAGACTTAACCATCAAAGATGTGGTAGAAAAAATAAATATAGAATATTTCATACCAGACATACAACGTGGATATGTATGGTTAAAAAATCCGAAAGAAAGGAAAATAGAAAATTTGTTTGATTCTCTGCTGAAAGGTTACCCTATCAGTTCGTTTTTGATTTGGAAATTAAAGAAAACGGATATAGAACCGGATTTAGATCAGAATACTGATGGAAAATTGAATATTCAATTATATAAATGCATAGAAAATTATAGTGAAATGCACACACGCGGTATACGCAACGAAAAAATAGATATTGAAAAAATCAATTCGAATGATTTGAATATTGTTTTGGACGGTCAACAGCGTTTAACTTCCTTGTACATAGGCTTAAAAGGAAGCGTTACATTAAAAAAGAAACGCACTAAAGATATTTCAAAGAATTACATAGAAAGAAAGCTATATATCAACTTGAAGTATATTCCAAAATACGAGGAACCAGATGATAGCTATGAATTTGATTTTTTTAGCGAAGATGAATTAAAAGACCAAAAAGATAAATACGAAAAAATAAAACATTGGTTTAAAGTTGGCAATGTTTTGAATATGAAAATTACAGATGCCGTTGACTATGCAGAGGAAAAACAATTAAACAAGGAAGAAAGAGATACTCTCTTAAAACTAGTGGATATTTTTTGCGAAAAAGAAAAAATATCCTGTTTTGAGGAAATAGATAAACAGGAAGAAAAAGTTTTAAATATATTTATACGCGTTAATAGCGGAGGTGTGCAATTATCCTATTCAGATCTCTTAATGTCTTTATTGACTGCCAGTTTTTCTTTGGATATAAGAGACAGTATGAATAATTTTATAGATGATCTAAAAACCAAAGGTTTTGGAGCAATGGGGCGTGATCAAATACTGAAAACTAGTTTATTATTAACAGGAAGCAATCATATTTTTAAGTTAAAAAATTTTGGCAAAGAAAATATCCATAAAATAGAAGAAAGTTGGGATAAAATACAAGAAAGCATTTGGGATGCCGTAGATTTGCTAAAGGATTTTGGCTATAGTAATAGAATATCTTCTGGTTATCTGATTAGCACCATTGCTTATTATCGTTTTGTTAAAGGAAAAATCAAGGATACTGACAAAGAATTTATATTGGATTTCGTAAGGCTAGCACAAATAAAGAGTTATTTTTCAACACATTTAGATGGAAAACTTGCTACTATCAGCAACATAATTAAAGAAAGCAATTCGTTTTGTGATTTCAATAAACGATTATCCGAAGATAAATCTGATAATCGGCTTTCCATAAATGAAGAGGAAATAGAAAGATTTGCGAATTATTCTTATGGAGATTCAGCAACTTTTGCGATTTTACAGATGTTGTATAAAAATTTAGATTATAGACGAGAATTTCATATAGATCATATTTTTCCAAAATCAAAATTTAAATCAACAACCAATGGATTGAACAAAGATTTTATCACTCGGGCAAATGACCTATTTAATTTGCAATTGCTGGAAGGGCTTGAAAACAATGCAAAAAGAGCAAAAGACCCTGAGGTTTGGTTAAAAGAAAAATGTAGTACGGAGGATAAAATTGTTAACTATAAAAAACAAAATTATATAAAAGAAGATTTACCGCTAATATGGGAAAATATTGAAGAATTCGAAAAAAGCAGAGTTAAAAAACTAATTGAACAATTAAAGGAAGAATTGTTACATAGTCGTTCCTTAAAAAAGCCATAAAGCCAAAGAAATCCGAAAATAAGCAGGAACCCAAACCATGCGTTTAGCAGTGAAATAGTATCATACTAGGAAAAACGTGCAAAATAAACACCTTTTTCCTGAGAATTTTTGTATATTTATACACATGATTCGTTATTTTATGGAAAATTTGCAAAAATGGAAGGATTCCAGATACAGGAAGCCCCTTGTTTTGCAAGGAGCTAGGCAGGTTGGGAAAACTTGGGCAATGCGTGAATTTGGCAGATTGCATTATAAGAATTCTGCTTATTTGAATTTTGACAACAACGAAAGGGCAAAAGGAATTTTTGAGCAAGATTTTGACATAGCTCGCATTGTAAAGGCGGTTGAAATTGAAACAGGGGAAAAAATAGACGAAAAAGAAACTTTGCTAATTTTTGACGAAATACAGGAATGCCCAAAAGCCTTGACTTCCTTAAAATATTTTTGCGAGAATGCCCCGGAATATCAAATTGTTTGCGCTGGAAGTTCGCTTGGGAAAAATGATTTTATTAGCATAATAAAAAATCTGGAATTTAAGCAATTAATGATATTTCATGAAAAAATTTTGGATTTTTTAAAACAGTATTTTTTCATTACAAGGGAGCCATTGCCGAGCAATTTGCTTTGCAGGAATTGAAAGCCAATAATCCGCAAATGCCATTATATTATTGGGCAAATGCAAAAAATACAGCAGAAATAGAATTTATCGCTCAATTTGAAAATAGTATTGTTCCAATAGAAGTTAAAAGCGGAGTTCATGTACAATCAAAAAGCCTAAAAAAATATTGTGAACAATACAAACCAAATTTAGCTGTTCGCATTTCGCTAAAAAATTATGGCAAAGAGGGAAATTTAACAGCCTTGCCAATTTATTTGGCGGGGCATTCCTTTCTTCTGTTGTAATAAATCACGAAAGCTTATCCCTAAAAGCCTCGTAAGAAAATTTTCTCACCAAGTTAAATTTATTATTTTTCCAAATCCCTATGGAAGGGTGATTCACGCCGTTGAAGAAAGTTGTTTTCACCATTGTGTAGTGAATCATATCTAAGAAAACTATTCGGGAACCTATTTTCAACGGTTTGTCAAAAGAGTAATCTCCGGCTATGTCTCCGGCTAGGCAGGAGTTTCCGGCGAGCCTGTAAGTGTATGGCTTAATCCATATCATGCCGCTGTTCAAAACCACGGGGCGGTAGGGCATTTCCAAGCAATCTGGCATATGGGCAGCTACGGATATATCTAAAATGGCAATATCCATTTCGTTGCGCACAATGTCTAAAACGGTGGATACCAATTCTCCCGTTTGCCAGCCAACAGCTTCGCCTGGCTCAAGGATAACCTCTACTCCCGGATATTTTTTGTGGAATTTATTCAAGATGCTTATAAGTTTTTCAACATCGTAATCGGCTCTTGTTATATGGTGGCCGCCACCAAAATTCACCCATTTCATTTGTGGAATCCATTCGCCGAAATTGTAATATACCTTTTCCAAAACGGCTTCCAGAGCATCTGCGTTCTGTTCGCAAAGGGCGTGAAAATGCAAGCCTTCAATGCCATCCAAAAGCTCCGGTTTGAATTCCTGCCTTGTTACCCCAAGCCTGCTGTAGCGACCCGTAGGGTTGTATAAATCTATCTCAATGCCGGAATATTCGGGGTTTATTCTTATGCCTGCGCTAACTTTCTTTTTTAGAGTTTCTTTTTTATATAAATTCCACTGCGAAAAGCTATTGAAGGTTATGTGGCTTGCGTGGCTTAAAATCAGCTTGATTTCGTTTGCCACATAAGCAGGGGCGCATACGTGCACTTCTTTTCCCATTTTTTGATGCGCAAGCAAAACCTCATTCAAGCTGCTGGCGGTGGCACCGTCCAAATAATTGGCAACAAGGGGAAAAGTTTTCCAAAAGCTAAATCCTTTCAAAGCACATATTATTTTTGCATTCCCTTTTTTCTGCACCTTTGCTAGAATTTCCAAATTCCGCAAAAGCCTACTCTCTTCAAGCACATAGCAGGGCGAAGGAACCGATGAATAATCTATCATATTTTAATATAGGTGTTTTGAGTTGGAGTGCTTTCTATAGCCTTTGATATAGAGTCTAGTATTGTGGACATGGATAGGGGTTCGTGCACAAAATCTATGTTGTTCACATCTATTATCAATACTGGGCTTGTTTTGTAATGGAAGAAATAGCGATCGTAGAGGGCAGCCAGCTTTTGAAGGTAGTCTTTGCTTATGCCTTTATCCGTATCGCTGCCGTTTATTTTAAGTTGCTCTGTTTGCTTGAGCCTTCCCTGGATTCTGCGGTATAAGGTATCTTCGCCTGATCTTAAATAAACCACAAAATTGGGTTTTATGAACTTTTTTGAGGATTCTAGGAGAATATCCCGCATATTTTGGTAAAGTTTCCATTCCTGCTCATCTTCTATGGTTAGCTCTGCGAAAATATCGTTTTTCTCAAAAATGAAGTCTGTTGCATAAATCCTGTGTTCTGCAAACATATCTGGCTGTTTAATGCTTTTTTGGAATGCCTCGCATTGTTTATAGCGCGCGAGCATAAAGGAAATTTGCGTTTGGAACGCATATTTCTTTTTATCTTCGTAAAATTGGTTTAAAAATGGACCTGCTCCTTCCAATTCTTCCCTAAATGAGTGCAAAACGTGCCTACCGTATTCCTTTTCAAGAGCATCTAGGAGAGCAGATTTTCCGACCCCAATAGGGCCTTCTATTGCAAAAAACACAAAATTCATATATCTGGGTAGTAATGTAGAATTTTTTTCTACATTTAGTGGAATTATTAACCAAACAATGGAGTTTCTATGAAAATAAGCCATCTTTTTTTAGCAGTAACCCTCGTGCTTGCATTTGCACTAACATTCTCCTGCTCCTCGGATGGCGGCTCGTCTCCAAAGAAAACCGTGAAAAAGGAGAAAATCAGCGGCGTTTCGCAAAAGGGACCTTTTGTGGCTGGTAGTGCGGTTAAGCTTTATGAATTGAATGAAAATTACGAGAGAACAGAAAGGGTTTTCCCAGGAAAGGTTAAGGGTGACGCTGGAATGTATGAAATAGCGGTAAGCGACTATTTGGCTTCTCCTTACGTTGAGGTGGAAGTAACCGGAAGATACGTAAACGAAATAACGAACCTTTCCTCCGCAGACAGCATAACTTTGAAGGCAATAGCAGACGTTTCGGATAAAGACTATGTGAATATTAATGTGTTTACCCATCTGGAGCACGACAGGGTTTTGTATTGGGTTGGGCTAGGCGTGCCTTTTGCGGCGGCTAAAGAACAGGCTTTTGCGGAAGTTTTGTCAAGCCTCGGCATTGAGGGTCCTGCTTTGAAGAACAGCGAGAATATGAGCCTTCAAGCGGATTCTGTTCTGTTGCTTGCTTCTGTTCTGTTGCAAGTCAATAGGTCTGTGAGCGATTTGAAAACATTGCTCTCTAATTTGGCTGGTATTGATGCGGTTAAGGATATGCCGCAGGCAAAGGCACTTTACGGAACGGCAAAGAGCAATATTATAAGCTCTACGCCTATCAGCCCTTCTAGTTCGTCAGTAACTTCCAGCTCGTCTGGCGGTGGTGATAATACTATTGATAATTGCCCCAATGCTGTGACTGGCGACAGCACTGTGGCCTGCGGCGGTCAAACGTATAAAACCATTCTAATCGGCAGGCAAGTATGGATGGCGGAGAATTTGAATTACGATGCCAAGACTGCAGGCAGCAGATGCTACAACGACAGCATTGCCAATTGTGCAATATATGGCAGGTTATATGATTGGGCAACGGCAATGGGCGTAGATGCAAAATACAATAATCAATCTTTGAGGAACGACGACAAGGTAAAGCATAGAGGCATCTGCCCTGATAAATGGCATATTCCGAGCGATGAAGATTGGGAGATGCTACATGATTTTGTCGAGCCCCTTGGAGGAACATTAAAAGCCAAAGGCACGGACGATTTCGGCTTTGCGGCTCTGCTGAGCGGTATATATTCCAATGGTTTCAAATATATCGATCAGGATAGTTACTGGTGGACTAGCTATGAGAATGCTACGGGCTATGCTTGGGCTTATGAATTGGACTGGCGCTACCAAAACGTCCAATTTGCACTTACTAATAGTAAGAAAGAGTTGTATAGTGTCCGCTGCCTCAGGGACAGTCTTAGTGATACTTTGAGTTTCGAGCTCAGAAGTTGCCCCAATGCTGTGACTGGCGACAGCACTGTGGCCTGCGGAGGTCAAACGTATAGAACCGTTCAAATCGACGATCAAGTATGGATGGCAGAGAATTTGAATTACGCTGTTCCAGTTAGCAAATGCTACGATAACAACCCTGCCAATTGTGCAAAATATGGCAGGTTGTATAATTGGTTAACTGCAATGGCTCTTCATTCTAAATGCAAAGGTTGGGAAAGCACAAGTGATGACTGTAAAATAACTTTGCCTAATCATCAAGGAATCTGTCCCGAAGGTTGGCATATCCCAAAAAATGCAGAGTGGAATAAGCTTCTTCGCTTTGTTGATAAAAAGGACGACACGGAAGGCATTAGCGATTCGGTTGGCATTTATTTGAAAGCGAAAGATGGCTGGAATTGGAATGACTATACAAGTGAACCTGGCAACGGTGCGGACATGTATGGCTTTAAGGCTCTGCCGGGTGGCAATATGTATAATGGCGAGTTTTACAGTGACGGCAACCACGGCCTCTGGTGGAGTAGCATGGAGGGCGATAGAAGCGGAGACGCTTACTACAGGATCATGTTCTACAACTCCGGGTTAGTAAACTCTAACAGCGGCAGTAAGAGCGACGAATTGGTTAGTGTCCGTTGCGTGAAAGACTAAAGTTCGCTTTGGATTCGCTCAGCGAACAGGTTGCTGGGCGTAGCCAATTTTCTACATTTACCCCATGACATCTAAAGGAACAGGGTTAATTGCGTTTCCGCGCACTTTCTGATTTTTTGCAGAGCGAAAGTTTAGGTTTATTGGATAACTTGAATTTTCCAGCAGCGGGGGAGGTTTGCCATTCGGGCAATCTGGGTATTTCTGCACAGGCTTTGTGGGTTAGCGCAAAGTTTTTAAAGAACTCAAAGCCAATTTTGATAATAACAAAAGAACAAAAATCCGTGGATTTGTGGCTTGAAAATTTATGTTTGCAGATTGATGAAAGCGATTTGCTCTCATTGCCCCTCACAAAAGAGGCAGACAAAGCTAGGATTTTCAGCGGAATTTTGGAAGAAAAACTGAAATTTATCCAAAACGCGGCAGCCGCTTCTAAAATTGTTGTTGCAAGCGCAGAAGCCCTTAAAACAAAATTGCCCTCTGCAAAACGCTTAAAAGGAAAATCCCTGAATTTGAAAGTAGGCGATATTTTAAGCGAAGAAAATTTGCAGGAAATTTTTATATCAAGAGGATTCAGGGAGCAAGCTGTTGTGGAAAGCGTTGGGGATTTTTCCATAAGAGGCTGCGTTATAGACATAAACCCGCTTTTGCGCGAACATCCCATACGCATGGAACTCTGGGGCAATACCTTGGAGTCCATAAGAACCTTTGATATATTCACGCAAAGGTCTTTGGAAAAGTTAGAGAGCATAGAGATTTTCCCGATGAATTTACACGAGGAAAATGATAGCTTTGCATTTGATTTTTTAAAAGATTATTTGATAGCAACAGAAGATTTTTACAGCCTGCCGCTGGAATTTTCAGAGGAACTCTCAAAACACTCAGTAGTGAATTTCTCTGTTTTGAACAATGCCAAATCCTCAAATCAAATAATTCCCCAAACTCGCTCAAATTCCGGCTTTGAGGGAGTGGAAAAGGAAATTGCGCAGTACAGCGCAAAAGGAGGCGATGTTTATCTGCTGGCTCCTTCGCAAGGTCAGGCACTGAGGCTTTATCACTTGTCGCAGGGTTCTGCGGCAAAAGAGATTTTGGTTGGGCATATTACGGAGGGTTTTTGGTGCTGCGATAATTCCTTTGCTGTGTTGTGCGAAAATCAAATTTTCAACCGCTTTGGGCATTTGACAAAAAAGAAGCATAAATCTTCAAGTTTGCACAATGCGATTTTTGCGGATTCGCTCACAAATGGCGATTATGTTGTGCACGAAGAATATGGAGTGGGAAAATTTTTGGGGCTTGCCCGCATAGAGGCACTTGGCGCGCAAGTGGATTGCGTGATGATAGAATATGGAGACAAAGCCAGACTTTCTTTTCCAGTTGGAGATTTGCACAAACTGGAAAAGCTCGTGTGGAACGAAGAGGATGGTCCACCCAAACTCAACAAACTTGGCACCAAAAATTGGGAAAACGCCAAGGAAAGAGCCAAAAAACGCATAGCTCAAATTGCCAAAGTCCTTGTGGATTTATACGCAAAAAGGGAAATAGCAAAAGGCTTTGCCTTCCCAGCAGATTCCACGTTGCAAGAGGAATTTGAGAACGATTTCCCCTTCCCACCCACGCCAGACCAGATTCGCAGTTCAAAGGAAATAAAAAGCGATATGGAAAAACCACGCCCAATGGACAGGCTTTTGTGCGGCGATGTTGGCTTTGGAAAAACAGAGGTTGCGATGCGGGCAATGTTCAAGTGCATAAGCGCAAAAAAACAGGTCGCCGTTCTGGTTCCAACAACGGTGCTAGCCGCGCAGCACTTTCAGTCTTTTACGGAGAGGTTTGCAGACTGGCCCATAAAAATAGCTCTTGTGAATCGCTACAAATCGATTATTGAGAAAAAGGCAATTTACAGGGAATTGGAAGCAGGAACAATAGATTTGGTGGTTGGCACCCACGCTCTGCTTGCAGACCACGTTAAATTCAAAGACATAGGCTTGCTGATTATTGACGAGGAACAGAAATTCGGGGTTAAGCAAAAAGAAATGCTAAGAGAAATGCGGCTTTCGCTGGATACCCTGGTGATGAGCGCAACGCCAATCCCAAGAACCCTCCAACTCTCAATGACTGGAGTTAGGGATATTTCCTTTATAAACACGCCGCCTCTCAACCGCTTGCCTGTAGAAACGAAAATAATGGAAAGAGACGATGGCATTTTAGCCGCCGCCGTAAAAGATGAAATTGAAAGGGGGGGGCAGGCGTTTGTGGTGAATGATAGGGTGCAAAGCATTGAAAAACTGGCGGAGGAAGTGGAAGACTGGGTTCCAAATTTGCGGGTTGCCATTGCGCACGCCCAAATGTCAGACAGCAGTTTGGAAAAAACGATGTCTGCTTTTATAAACAGAGAATTTGATGTTTTGGTTTGCACGGTTTTAATAGAGTCCGGGCTTGATGTTCCAAACGCAAACACAATAATAATTATGAACGCACAGCAGTTTGGGGTTGGGCAGCTTTATCAGTTGCGCGGCAGGGTTGGCAGGTCGGCTGTGCAGGCAAGGGCTTTTTTGGTGGTTCCAGAGGGTGAGGTTGGGGTATCAAAATCCGCAAAAAAGCGGCTTGCCGCTATGGAACAATTTACGGATTTGGGTTCGGGCTATCAGGTTGCCATGCGAGATTTGGAAATTCGCGGCGCAGGAAATTTGCTGGGAATGGAGCAGCACGGATTTATAGAGGAAATAGGTTTTGAAACTTATGTTAGAATGGTTAAGGAAGCGGTTGCGGAATTGCTGGGCACACAAAGCGATTCATCCGTTCAGCCAAGGCTGGAACTCCGCACAGATGCCTATTTGCCAGAAACTTGGATAAAAGACGGCTTGGCGAGAATTTCCATTTACCAGCGCATTGCAAGAATAGAGACAAGCGAAGAAATAGCCGCCCTATCCGAAGAATTGAGAGACCGCTTTGGACCAATCCCAAAGCCTGCGGAAATGCTTTTGATGTCTGCGGAAATCGGTCTAAAAGCGAAAAAATTTTCAATAACAGGCATAGCCCGCAAACAAGGCGTAGCCGTTTTAACTTTCTCAAACAAAATAACAGCAAAGTCGCCCATTCTAGCAGATATGTATGCAAAAAGCAAATTCCCCATGCGTTTTTTAACATCTATGCCCATGCAGGCAGTTGTTGAAATTGGGGAGAGTAGCGCAGAAAAGGAAGTGGAGAGGATTTTTTCTATATTTGTGCCATAGTTATGGTACCTAATTTCTATAAAAATGCGAAGTGGCTGCTCGCCGCAGGTGCCGTACTCGCCCTACTCATTTCCTGCACGGATTTCCCTGAGGTACCATATTCAGAAAGATTGATAGTCGAAATATCAAGCAATGAAGGTCTAACAAGTTCTAGCTCGGAACTATCCAGCTTCGGCGTAAGCTCTAGTTCTGATATAAGTTCCTGCTCCAGTTTAAGTTCCAGCTCTGAAGCAAGTTCTAGTTCCGAAACGGAAAACTCTTTCACAGACGAACGCAATAGCGTTACATACACTTATATAGAGATAGACGGGCAGGCATGGATGGCACAGAATCTGAACTACGCCGCTACCGCCAGCACGTGCTACGATAACCAGACTGTCAATTGCAGTAAATATGGCAGGCTCTATTCATTGGAAGCGGCAAAAAATGCTTGCCCCCCCAACTGGCATTTGCCTAGCAGCGCGGAATGGAACGCTTTATTGGCAAAGGCTGGAGGTTCTTTGGTTGCTGACTTTGCTGCTCTACGTGGCGGATATGGAAATGGGACATATTTTTTCTTGGAGGGTATTACTGGCTCTTGGTGGGCTTCGGACGGCTACTATTATAGCATAACGGACAATTACGATGATGTACAGTCCGAAATAGATTTCCAAGATGCACTCAATTCGGTTCGTTGCGTGAGAGGTAATCAATGATAGATTTTAAAAAAATCGTATCCGCAATTGTGCTTTCAACTACAATATTAGTGGCAGCTACCGTAGCCGCTTTGGAGATAACGGTGGAAGACGAAGAATCAGAATTGACCATTAGTGAAACTAGGTTTTTGAGCGATGAGTTTAGGCGGCAGATAGTTAAAGCACTGCCAAGCAGCTATTCAGTTTTGACAAGAGACCAGATAATATCTTTTTTTTCTGAGACAAAAGGAGATTTGCCTTCTGGATATGTTGAGATAGGCAAGGCGTTGAACAGCGAATATGTTACATACGGTTCCATAAGCAAGCTGGGTAGTCTATTTACATTGACTCTTGGGCTTTACGAGACCAGCACTGGTCTTTTGATTGGGGAGGTAACGAAAGAGGCAAGGGATTTGAAAGATTTGCTGGAAGTGATACGAGAGAAAACTCCTGAATTATTAGTTAAAATGCCACGGGATTCGGTCAAGGAGGAGGCTCCTATTGCTGCCGAGCCTGAACCTCCAAAATTAGTGGAGATAAAGATAGTGGAGGTAGATATACCATCTGAATCTAAATCCAAAACCCCTCTCTGGGTTGCTATAGGTTTGGATGCTCTTGGGGTAGTTGCGTTGGGGCTTGGCTATTATTTCAATGGCAAGGCTGAGGATTCATATAAGCGTTATAAGGATATGGAAAAGGGTTTGCCGGAAAAGGAGTATAAATCTGCGTACGATGATGTTAAAAGTTATGCTATGGGGAGGAATGTTTTTTATTCTGTGGGTGGTGTTTTGCTGCTTGCGGGGGTGACGGTGCATATATGGTTTTGAGTAGGGGAAATGGGTTGTTGGTTGCGGTGTTCGTTGCGTTTTTTGCGGTGGCGGTGGATGCGGCGGTGTGGGATGGGTCGGTGAATACTTCTTGGTATAATGGACGTGATAATAATTTTACTATAAGTACTGCGGAGCAATTGGCTGGTTTGGCGGAGCTTGTGAATAGTGGCAATAATCTCGTAGGTAAAACGATAACCTTGGGTACGGACATTGTCCTAAACGATACGGCGAATTGGAGAAACTGGGAAACTGTTCCACCAGCTCGCGAATGGACGGCGATAGGGTGCGACGAAGACAAGTCATTCCGTGGGACTTTTAACGGAGACGGGCATGTAATCAGTGGGGTTTACATAAATTCAACAAGCGATTATCAGGGCTTGTTCGGGGAAGTACGTGATGGGACGATAAAAAATCTTGGTGTGGCAGCTTCCTATGTCAAAGGAAATAGATATGTCGGTGTTTTGGTGGGGGGTATCTTTCCAGGCAACTACATTGGTAGCAGAGGCAGCATAATCGTCAACAGTTACGCTACGGGAAACGTATCGGGAAACTCCAATGTTGGCGGTTTAGCTGGGTCTGGGTGGGGTACTGAAATCATCAACAGTTACGCTGCAGGCAAGGTGACAGGAACAAGCTTGGTCGGCAGCTTGGTGGGCTCTGGGGGTGTAATCCCCAACAGCTATTACGATAAAACAATAAACACACAAGACAATGATAAAGGCATCGGTAAAGAAACAACGGAAATGCAAAGTCAGGAATTCGTTGCTCTTTTGAATAGAAGTACTGCCGCTTTGTCTATGAATAAATGGGTTTATGCCACAGGCGAATATCCCAAACTCAGTAGCCAAATTGCCAACATAAGCGATATTTTTCCTGTAGGGGACGGCACGGAGAATAACCCTTACATAATAAGCACAAAGGAACAGTTGGATGATTTTTCTTTTTGCGTGAATTCAGGGAGAAATTTCAGTGGCGAGTACCTTAAACTCGGAAAAGACATTGCCTTGAACGATATTTCGAATTGGAAAAACTGGGCAACTGATCCACCTGATTACGAATGGACGACTATAGGGTATTATATGTCCGGCACAAGCTTCGATTTAATGTTCAATGGGACTTTTGACGGAGACGGGCATATAATCAGCGGAGTTTACAGCTATTCTGGCTTATTCAAGGATTTATATGGTACTATAAAAAATCTCGGTGTGGTAGCATCCTATTTCAAAGGAGATCTCGGCGTTGGCGCTCTGGCTGAGTCTAACTTAGGTCAAATCATCAACAGCTACGCCACTGGAAACGTGTCGGGAACCAACTGGGTCGGTGGTCTGGTAGGCTTTAACGGAGATAACGGCACAATCACCAACAGCTACGCTAGTGGCACAACGACTGGAGACTATACCTGTGGACTTGCGTGTAATAACGAAGACGGTACAATCTCTAACAGCTATTATAATAAAACAATAAACACGCAAACAGATAATTATGGCAACGGCAAAACAACGGAAGAAATGAAAACCCAAAGCACATACACCGATTGGGATTTTACCAACATTTGGGGAATAAACCCATCAATAAATGACGGCTACCCATATTTACGAGTTCCAACAGAAAGCATAACCGTAGAATTTGACGCTTCGGCAGCATATTACGGAAACACCACAGCTTTCAATTGGATAATTCAACCAGAAAAAACTAGAAATAATATTATATGGACAGTTAACGGTGCAACCATCAACGAAAACAACATAACCTTCAACGCAGCAGGAAACCTAGAAATAAAAGCAACAATAGAAAACGGACTCGGCATAGGCAAAAATTATGAACAAACATTCACCATTGATGTTGAAAAGATAAACCCAATCTATGACATTCCAACATTAACCGCAACTTACGGGCAAACACTAGCTGAAGTCACTCTGCCTCAAGGCTGGTCTTGGGTGGACAAAACAGTAAAGTTAAACAATTTGGGACTGCAACATCACAACGCAACATACACGCCAAGCGATGTGAATAATTACCATACCATATACAACATTCCTGTGCAAATAACAGTAAGCAAAGCACCTGGTGCAACACTAAGCACACCAACTTTAGCTACCAAAACAACCAACAGCATCACCATAAATGCCACCACCGCAAGCACCGGGCAAGAAGTGGAATACGCAATAAACAGCACCAATGCAGCACCAACAAATAAAGACGCTTGGAAAAAAATATCACCACCACAAACAACATTGACATTCCCAGTTACTATTGTCCCTATGGAATATTTCATCTTCGCCCGCGCCTTGGAAAACGAAAATTACCTCGCAAGTGCTAATTCCGAACCGTTATCCGTATGGATGGGCAGCGGCGGAATAGTAACCTACACATATTGCGTTTTAGATAAAGGCAGAGCCTGCCTAATAGGTCCCTACGAAGTTTGCCCCACAGGTGGAAAACTAAGCGACTCTTGCCCCTACCTAAACACAACAACGCCAATCCTTTCACCGCAAAAAACAATCAGCAACATCAGCGTAAAAACAGCAGGTAATGCCATAGTACTAGAAAACCTGCCAAAAAACGCAAAAATAGAACTATACAATTTGCAAGGCAAACGCATATATTCAGCAAATCCTGAAAATCCTCAAATCCTGAGAATCGGGGTTCAGACAAAAGGAATATACATACTAAAAATAAACAACAAAACTCTGCGAGTATCTATGATTTAAATTCCCTAAGCTGGCATAGCAGGCTCATTTTTTACTATATTATATATGGAGACTGTTGTCACGTCCTCGGGGCGTCTGGGGTTGGCGAGCAGTCTCATTTCCGTTTCCAGCCAAATTGGTCGACTGAACCGAAAATTTGTGAAAGACCCTATACCCCAAACCCTTTTTCTATATTATCCCCACTGTGAATTTTTCGCAACGAATGATTTTATCTATGTTGGCGGTGCTGCTGCTCTTTGCCTTGATAAATGGTTTATTGGTTTATTCAATAATCAAGGAATCTGATGCAGAAAGCATTGAGAATTTTAATGACATATTGCAAACAGACAATGACGAGACTATGGATTCGTGGCTCAATATTGTTCACGCCGTATTGCATCCTTATGTGGTTTTATCTCGCAGAGAACCAGATAGCACAGAAATTTATAAAAATAGGGTGACGAATTTGTTAAAGGAAATTCATTGGGAGCGCAGCAATTACGAATTTAACCGCAATAGCGGCAAGAAATACAATGGTTTTTACTTTATTTTCAATTCAAGAAATGGCGATGCTATTTTGTTTATGGATTCGCTTGGCAATGTTGTTTCGCAAGGCAAAAATGTGTCTGATGTTGTAGATGTAGATGGCAAAAAATTTGCCAAGGAAATGCTTGACAAAGCACTAGATAAAGATTTTTCCTCTATAAGGTTCAAATACTTTAAACCGAGCATAAGTGCTCCTGCTGTGGAGGGTCTTGCAAAAAGCATTTATATTGAAGACTGGGACTGGATTGTTGCAACTGGTAGCTATTCAGACAAAATCAATAGGGTAGCGGAATATTTTACGAATAAATTCAAAGATAGCCGCCTGAAATTAATAGGAAACTTGTTTGGTATAATGCTTATCTCGTTCTTGATAGGCTTGTTTATGATTTTCCGGCAAATGAATTCATTTGTTGTTCCTTTGAATAATTTGTCTGCCTATTTGCATAAATTGGCAAGCGAAGGCATTCGCTTTGAAGATTTTAATATGGAGTTAAATTCCCAAGAAGAACTTAAAACTCTGGCGGCAGATATTAATTCCTTGATTCGCAACGTGGGTTCTTTTATTGATAACGTGCGCATTAGCGCAGACAAGGTTTCGGATCTGAGCGGCTCATGCACCGATATGCTAGACATTGTGGATTACGATGCCAAGCTGGTGGGGCAGCGTACTATAGAAATGTCTGTTTATTCCGAAGATGTCATAGACAATGTAAACGGTATGGCGGTTGGCATAGAAGAGATATACATAAATCTAGATGGACTAAAAAAATTAACCTCTCACATTGCCGAAAACACAACGGATATAAAGAACTCCATTTTGCAGATGAGCGAATCTATGAAAGAACTCAACGAAAAATCGCATTATATGCAAAACAGCGTTATATCTGTGACTCAAGCTGTGAACGATATTGGTCTTTCAACAGACAGAGAACTCAGCAAAATAAATGCTATAGATAAGTTTTCTGAGGATTTGCTGAACGATCTTCATGCGATAGCCGTGCAAATAGGCGATGTTCGCAAATATTTGACCCTCACAAAAGAATCAGTTGGCCATACAAAAGAAATATGCGATACTGTAGATGAATTATTTAATAAAATATCTTCTATTCAAATAATGTTCACAAATCTGCACAGTGAGCAAATCGCTTCGTTTGCGCAAATTATCGCAGAGCGCAAAAAACTTTCGGAAAAAATATATTCAGATACTCTAGATTTGAATAATTCCATTGGCGGCGTGGCAACCCGAATAACAGAAATAAATTCCAATTCGCAATACATAAACTCAAACGTAAAATATATGTCTAGCGATATCAACGAAGCATATCGCAATTTGGAAGAAATTGTGGGTTCCACAGATACTATGAATGAACACGCCAAGCAAGCCATATTTAGAATGGACGAATTCTCTTTGAAGCTGAAGAGAGTGGAAGAGGCTCATTCCGCCATTGAGCATACAATGGTAGATGCAAAAGATTCTATGAAGAGTTTGAATGATTTGAGCGCAAACTTGCGCAAAGTTGTGGATGATTTAGTTCGCTTGGAAAACAAAAGTTTGGAAAATAAAATTTAGCATAAAAACAGGAGAAACAAATATGCGCACTTACATAATAGCCGGAAACTGGAAAATGAACAAAACCCCAGCGGAGAGCATTGCTCTTGCTCAGGAAATTGTTGCAAAAGCCAAAGGCATTTCAAAAACCGAAGTCGTTATTGCACCCACATATTTAGCCGCAGCAAAAGTGGCAGATATAATAAAGGGCAGCAACGTGAAGCTCGCCGTTCAAGACATTCATTGGGAAAATCAGGGAGCCTACACAGGCAAGGTTTCCATTGATATGGTAAAGGAAATTGGCGCGGAATATGTCATTATAGGGCATTCCGAGCAAAGGCAGTATTTTCACGAAACGGATGAGACGGTTAATAAAAAAGCAAAAAAAGTTTTAAGCGCAGGCTTAAAGCCCATTATTTGCATTGGCGAAACCTTGGCTGAGCGCAATGGCGGCAAGCTGGAAACTGTTCTAACCACGCAGATTAATGGTGCATACAAGGATATTTCCAAAGAAGATGCCCTGAAAACCGTTATAGCTTATGAACCAGTTTGGGCAATAGGCACCGGAGTGGTGGCAACAGACGAGCAGGCACAGGAGGCTCAGAAGTATGTTCGCTCTTTGGTTGCAAACTTATATGGCGGGTCGGTTGCCGAGGAAATTCGCATTCAATATGGTGGAAGCATGAAACCAGACAATGCAGACGGTCTTTTGGCTCAAAAAGACATAGATGGCGGCTTAATTGGCGGCGCAGCTTTGAAAGCCGATTCGTTTTTTTCTATAATTAGTGCAGCGGAGAAAATTTAATGAGTGCTTTTTTTTGGATTTTGATTGTTACGCACGTGGCTTTGTGCGTGCTCTTGATATTGCTTGTTCTTGTGCAGAACGATAAAATGGGCGGTTTGGCTGGGCTTGGCGGAATGACGGCGCAATCTGCGTTTTCAACGGCAGGTGCCGCCACATTCATTCAAAAGCTCACTCGCTACGTGGCACTTGCTCTGTTTACGGTTGTGCTAACCCTAAGCGTTATGGCAACAAAACAGGATTCCGCCGCTCAAGGCTCGGTTTTAAGAGAAGCCCTGAACACAAGCGGTCAAGGCGCGGTTTTGGACGAGAATTTCAATATGCCAGTTGGGCCAGCTCCTGAAGAATGACCCTGCGAGCTTATCCCGATTTCGCTCCTGTTAGTTTAGGCTTGCAGGGGGAAATTCAAAAAATAGTTTCGGAATCAAAGAGCGATATTTCCGCATTGACTTTTGCAAATCTTTATCTGTTCCGCAATAAATACAAGTTTAATGTGTCTCTGCTGAACAGCAGTTTAGTTGTAGCAGGTGCAGATAAAAGCAAAACATTTTTCTCTATAATTGGGGAAGTTCCGGCAAAAGAAATTTTAAATGAATTGCTAAAAAAATATGATTACTGGAAAAATATTTCCAGCAAGCAGGCTTTGCACAGCCCCGTTGCTTTAGTAGAGGATAGGGATAATTTTGAATATTTGTATTTGCGAACAGATTTGGCAGAACTCCCCGGAACAAATTTCCAGAAAAAGAGAAATTTGGTGAATGCCTTTATAAAAACTTACTCTTTGGAAAATGTGGAAACAAAACTCATTGACGGCGAAACAATAAAAGATGCTCTGCTAGTTTTGGATGAATGGAAAGAGGGCAAAGGTTCGCACAGCGATTACGATGCCGCAAAAGAGGCTTTGAATTTACACACCGAGCTTGGATTTGCCGGACTTGTTTTTTATGTTGGCAAAAAACCTGTTGGCTATTGCCAAGGCGAAACTCTAGCTAACGAAAAAAGTTTTGCCGTGCATTTTGAAAAAGCAATAGATGGCTACAAGGGCATTTATCAGTACATAAATCAGGAATTTGCAAAAAGCATTCCGGGGAGCATAATCTGCATAAACAGGGAGCAAGATTTGGGGCACGAGGGTCTGCGCCAAGCCAAAATTACTTACCGCCCTGTTGATTTTGTGAGGCTTTTTTCCAGCAATGTTTCTACCAAAGTGGAATAATCAAGCCCTATGTGCTTTGCCTGTGCTGGCAAAAAAGAGGTAGGGGTCATGCCTGGGAGCGTGTTTGTTTCCAGCACAAAAAGGTTTCCGCTTTTGTCTATGCGAACATCTGTGCGGCTATAAATTTCGCAATCAAGGGCTTGGTGAGCTTTGCGAGCAAGATTTTGAATTTCTTTTATCAAGCTATCCGAAAACTCCGCAGGAGTGATCTCTATAACTTCGCCATTGTATTTTGCCTCAAAATCAAAATATTCCCTTGTAGTCATTCTCACTTCTGTTGGCGGGAGCGGATCGCAGCCTTCAATATAGCCGCAGCTCGCTTCCATGCCAGCTATAAATTGCTCTGCCAAAAGCCTGCTCGCATGTTCAAAAAGTTTTTCGCACAGTTTGCTTGCCTCGTCAATGTTTTTTGCAAAACCCATTCCAAGCGAGGAGCCGCCTAGCGGGTCTTTTATCACAAGAGGCGAACCCAAATTTTTAAATGCTTCTTCTATCAATTCCCTTGAAAAATTTTCGCGCTGCCAAACTCTGAAATTCGCCGTTGGAATATCATTTGCTTTGTAAATTTCCTTGCTCTTTATTTTGTCCATAGCAAGTGCGCTGGAAAGCACTCCGCTGCCTGTGTATGGAATGCCAGCATATTCCAGCATCGCTTGAATGTGACCATCTTCGCCAAAGCGACCGTGCAAAGCGAGCAAGGCAATATCAATGGGCTTTAGCTCTTCAAGCGAAGGGCGCATTTTTGTTTGCATTGAATTTTCTGCGCCAGCAAAAAAATTCACGTTGAAATTCTGAGCTTGGTATGGGGTTAGAGCTTTGCTGCCCCAAGTCCATTCTCCATTCTTTGCGATTAGCACCGGATGCACATTGTATTTATGCGCATCCAAAGCGCGAATCATTCCCGCTCCGCTAACCAAAGAAACCGAGTGTTCCGAGCTTGGACCGCCCATAAACACAAAAACTTTTTTTCGCATATTCATATCTCCTTATGCCATTCAAATGGATTTAAAACATTATACCTTAATCCGCCAATGCTTCGCTCGCCGTTCTTTGCAATTTTCCCGGCGGTTACGTGTACGTGAGGTCCCGTTGTGTGCCCGGAGCTTCCCACAGAAGCTACAGGGTCTCCTTCCATAACCGCTTGGCCGTTCAAATAAAATCTCTGTTCGCAGTGCATAAACACAAGCAAATCTTTTTCCCTGGCTATCGCTATCATCAAACCACCGCGCTCATCTTCCATTGTCCAAGCGGTTCCGCTGAAAGGCGCTAAAATTCGCGTTCCCTTGCGCCCTGCAACATCTATTCCATCGTGCCTCCGTGCCGTTGCGGTTTGACGCGGATTGTATAGTTCTGTTATGTATGCAAGGCTATCGTTTAACAGCCCTGTGAAAAAATTCCATGCCCCTTGCATAGTTTTATGCTGCGGGTTGTTGAAGGTAGGCAACTTTAAACGCAAAGTATCGCCTGCCTTGATTTTGCTATCCAAAGACAAATCGTTTTCTTTCAAATATTGTTTTACCATAGCCTCTGTGCTAACAAGAGAGTTGTATTTGCCAATGGCGAATCGCGCTATTTGCGTTAAGGATTCTCCATCTTTGAAAATATGAATTATATCGCCTTTTTCGGAATATTTTTGCACTTCGCTTGCAATGCTCCGCAAATTGCTAACCCGCTCATCCGGTTGGCTGGCTATGAAAAACGGCAGAGCGCAAAGCAATATGGTAAAAAACCAAGCATATTTCGCAGCTAAAAACAGAGGCGTTTTTGGAATATTGACTTGAGCAATTTTGAGCCTGAGCAAATCGTCTATTTTTGCTCCCTGCAAATCGTTTTTGCCAAAAACAGTGAGGCAAGAATTTTCAATGCCTGTCAAAACCTTGTCTGTGCTTGCATCTTTATTCTGCGGCAGCAGCACAGCAACTCTTTCGAATTTTCTTTTTAATGCGCTTATGTTGGCATAGCAGATAACAAGTTTTTCCGCAGTGCATTCAAAATTTGGCTCGCTTGAAATTATTTGCCATCCGCTTTTTTCGCTGAAATTTGGAATGGCATTGACATCTCCAAAGGCGTTTTGCTTAAAAAGGGCATTGTTCAGGGGTTCTATCAAAAGCCCTTTTTTGTTGCCTTGCATCTCAGGCAGAACCTGCGCTAGGTCTGATAGCTCAAAACCTCGCAATCCAAAAAAACACGCCCTGTCTAAAATTGTTTCAAGCGTGGCTTTTTTCATTGTGCTATGCTATAGCCTTTGATTTTGGGTGCGTGAATGCTGGAGGAGGAAGCTCTTGCAAGCGACCCAGCTGCACAGCCGCCTCTTCGGGGCTAATGTTGTTTTGAATGATGAACTCTTTGTTTTTCATAGCCGAGCGACCTTTGAATTCGGTGTCTGAGCTTGATATAAAAGCTAGGTTTTGTTTTTCAAGCTGCGGCAGTAGCCCAAAATAACGGAACATGCTGAAGTTTTTTTGCCAAGTTCCGCGTTCAACAACAACGCCAGAAATGCCTTCTGGCAGTTTTCCGCTTTCCAAAAATTCATTAGCGGTTAATGTTATAATTTTATGGTTTGGGATTTCTCCGCCAACCAAATTAGCGTTTACCTTCTTTTGAAAGTGTGTGTCGCAAATAAAAGCAAAAGTCATAGTGTGTTTCCTGTGTGTTGGAGGTTAAATATAGAAAATTTTTGCTGTGATTTTAGATTGAATGCTTCAGGAAGATAGATTTTTAGGTAATGCAAGTAATTTATCGTGTTTTATTCTGGCTTTTAAAAGAGTTTCAAGCTGTTTACGTGCTGTTTTATTCAATAGCACAATTCGGTCTGTTTGCTGTTGTCCTTGTTCTATTAAAATTGCGTTATAGCTTTCCAAATTTGCAAGCACTAATAGTTGTTCTATATTTGCATAGTCTCGCATATTGCCTTTTTTGCTAGGATTTTTCTCTTTCCATTCGCCTGCTGTTTTGCCAAAAAGAGCAACATTTAACATATCCGCCTCATTAGCATAAACACGCGAAATCTGTTTTTGTGTCAAAGTAGGCACTATTAAATTTTCTTTTATTGCATCTGTATGTATGCGGTAATTAACTTTTGCAAGTTCTCGCTTAGCTGTCCATTCAAGTGCTTTTTGTTCAGTCTCTTTTAGTCTCTGAAATTCCTTTATAATATAAAGTTCGAACTCAACGGAAATCCAACTTGCAAACTTAAACGCTATGTCCTTATGAGCGAATGTCTCTGCATATCTACCCTGCTTTGTAGTCATTCCAGCAGCATTTACGCTTTCAATCCATCTTTTCGGGGTGAGGACAAAGGCGTTTCGCCCAGCTTCTTTGTCAATTACCTCGAATTCGAGGTAATTAAAATTGATGTTATATAATCGTTCCCAAAGTCCTAAAAATTCAACCGTACCACGATTACGCATCCAATTTTGTATGATTTCACTTGGATAATCGGCATTTTTATACTTTGCTATATCTGTCAACGATATAAAATCGTTTCCATTCATTTGCTTATATTGTACCTCTATTCCTTGAACGGTCATTTTTTCTATTGCCATTTTATCTCCATCTTTCTGTTTATCCGCACAGGCTGATTGCGAATAATGTTAAATCTAGAAAATTTATATATTCTAAACTATGAATAGGATAATTATCATTGGAAATGGGTTTGACTTGGCTCATGGATTAAAAACGAGTTATAAGAATTTTTTAGAGTGGGTTAAGTCTAAAATAGTTGAAAATCCAGATAAATATTTTGAACATATTTGTTCGCCAGGAGGGGATAATTATTTAGGACCTAGTCCCCACGAAGCATCTGCTTTTTTTAGGCGATATTATAATGGATCCAAAAAGTTAGATGAATTTATTTCTAGTTGTAATAAATGTAAATTTGTATATAAAAATAATTTTTTAGAATATCTTATAAATACACAAAATTTGAAAAACTGGGTGGATATTGAGGAAGAATATTTTAAGAAATTGAAAATGTGTTTCCAATATTATGAAAAAAGTCAAAGTATTGATCCTCTAACAGAATTAAATCAAGATTTTACTCAAGTTAAAGATGATTTAGAGGAATATTTATGTAGAGAAAAAGAAAAAGACATAACAACTAAAGAAAATCTAAAAATTAGTATGTTGAAAGATTTTAATTGGAATGATAATATTTCTGTTATGCCTACTAAATTAGGTAAAATTTTATTTCTGAATTTTAATTATACATCTTCTGAAAAGTATTATGAAATACAATTTACTCAACCTGAAAATGGTTCATCTTATATAGAACCTTATACACATACTATTCACATACATGGTGAATTGAAAAATGAAAAAAATCCGATTATTTTTGGTTATGGAAATGAAAATACAGAAATATATAAAGAAATTGAAAAAATAAATCGCAATGAATTTCTAACAAATATGAAATCGTTTAAATATTCTAATGTTAGTAAATATAATGAATTGATGATTTTTGTAAAATCTGTTCCATATCAAATTTATATTTGGGGACATTCTTGCGGAAATTCTGATGGTACGCTGTTGAAAGAATTATTTGAAAATGATAATTGTGTTTCAATTAAACCGTTTTATCGTGTATTGGAAGATGGTAGTGATAATTACAGCGATATAGTGATGAATATATCTAGGCATTTTTCTAATAATACTATTTTTCGTGGTAAAGTTATGAATAAAGAATTTTGTGAGGAGCTAAAATAAAATTGTTTTACAATTTTTTGCGTTTATATTCGTTACGTTTTTGTTTTTTTCGTGGCAATATTTCTTTTGATGTTATTCTTATGTTTTTTATTCTATGCAAAGATGAACTTACAATTTCATAATTTTTCAGTTCATCGCCATTATGTTTTGATGTGTCAAACAAAACAATATTTGACCCGCCTTTTTTAAGTGAACTTTTATATTTAATACCGTCAAATCCTAAATGTTTAATGAACTCGCTTATATATTGTGTTGCATAATAATTACTAGTTTCTCCTGATATAGGTTTAGAAAATAATTCTGATATAGTTTCAAATATTAAACCTAGTTCCAAATAAGCTGTTCCCATATGTTCTATAAATTCATTTAATGGCATTTTCAGTAACTTTGAATTTTTAAATGCACTGCGAAAATCAAAGTTAAACAAATTTAATTTTTTTAAAGTTTTTATTTTAGCTATACTAATAGTTTGTTCTATTGTAGGTTGTATTTCGGCAATAGCAGTATTAACATCACAAGCAGTATATAGATAACTGATTCCTATAGGATTTACTCTACCTTGTGTATCATTTTTAAGTGGAGCGTCTGAATATTCAGGATTAAATCCCCAAAATTTAATATTTTGTAATGAAAATTTATTTATATAGTTCTTTTCCCATTCTTCTGGTGAAATATGCTCAATGTATTCCCAAATATTTTTATTAGTTGATGTTTTCTTATGTTCATAATTATCAAAATTTTTCATAGCGATATTTATAATATCATTGGCTTCATTAGAAAAATTTTCTCTTTCAATTTTACGTGCTCTATATAAAATAGAATTTTTACGAAGTATATATTTAGCTTCTTTAGCAGGTTTCTCAAACAAATCTATAAATTCAGATTTTGGGAAATATCTATTTTGAGTTTTTAATTCTTTTTCAAGATTATTCCATAGTTCTAATATTTTTTGCTTTAATTCAAATCGGAGTTGCTGCATTTTTTCAATTTTTTGAAAAAAATCGCATATATTAATGCATACTTCTTTCATAGCGGGAGAGTTTATTATATTTCTTATTGTAGTAGCTATTTGTTCCATACCTTTTCTGAACGGTTCTGTTTTTTTATTAAGCAGTTCCATTCTCTTTTTAAACGATTCTATTGCTTCTAGCCAATCTGTAGGTATACTAATTTTTGGAGTATTCTTGGTTATTTCATTAAATTGCTTTGACATATTGTATATTTGGGACATTTCTTTATTCATATTTATTTCCCTCCACCAATAATTTTCTCATACCTCCCCATCAATTCCGCCACAATCTCCGCCTCGCTAACATCCTTCCCAAACCCATACAACTTCATCACCGCCTTGTCAAGCTCCCTATGTGCTTTGAGCAACTCTGGCGGCATAGCCAGTGGGTCGTATAAATCTGCAAGCGAGCTTTCGGGAAATTTCGCCCTTGCATCCAAAACGCCCTGTGCCAATTTTTCTATCGTTGCTTTTTGTTCATCTGTTGCGTTAGGCCAAATAAAATTGTTGTAAACAATATCCTTTGAGTAGCGGTAACGCATTTCAAGCCGTCCGCAAATTGCCCGTGTCCAAGCGTTGTGTACGCTAGATGTCAAAATGCCGAAATGGTAAAGAGTTGCGTTTGGAATAATTAATGTTGAATCGCTAGCAATAATTTCTGCGGTCATAAAACCAAGTGGAATATATAATCGGAGTTCAGATGAAACTCTTGGAACTATAATAAATGTTTCGTAAACGTTTGTTTCTCTGAACAATGTGGGAGTTGCCGCTAGTTTTCGTCTGCCTTCGTCTGGTGCGTTTTCACGGTCTTTTTTACAGGCGGCTATTCGTTTCATAACTTCTGGCATTTGCCGCAGTTCGTTGGCGGGAACTCCAACAAGCCATAAACACCAGCGTTTCTTATTGTTGATATATTCTTCGGCTCCCATAAACCTGCGGATGTATTTTTTTGACAGAGGATCAGCTTTGACAAAAGTTTCCAAATCTTCATCTTCGATTATCAAATTGCCACCGTCCGCTGGACGATTTCCAGTCATCATTTCTGGCACGTTGCAAATCGGTTTTGTCCTGCTTTCTACAAAAATATTCGGTGCATCAATTAAATAGGGGTTTATGTTCTTTGCTCGGATTTTTGTGCCGTCTGGTTCGTATATGAACGCTCCGCCTTCGGCGGCACACCCCGTCAGCTTTGCTGACACCCCGCTAGCAGCGGGGAATTTTTCATTACTAATATTTTTTTCTATTTCATTTTTTAAATGTTCTAATACTCTGTCCATATTTTCTAAAATGTCTTTTACTTGGATGTGTATTACTATAAGACCTAAGGATTTTAAATATTCGTCTCTTTTTGCATCGTATTCAATTTTAGTTTCGTGGGATTTTCCATCTGCTTCTATCACCACGCCACCGTTTGGAGAATAAAAATCTACGATGAAATTCCCTATTATTTGCTGTCTATAGAAATCCATACCCAAAAATTGCTTATGTTTCAACTTATTCCAAATAACAACTTCGTGCAACCATCCAGCCTTCCTTTTTTCATTAGCCAATTTATCCAATTTTTTATTATAAGGCAAAGTTCGAATGTCTTTAAAATTATTAAATATAAGTGCTGTTCCATTCCCCGCTTCTAGCGGGGTGGCAGCGGAGCTGACGGGGTGTGCCTCCGCGTTAAATCCCACAATAATGCAATGAACCGCTGCCTTGCCTTTTGCCTCATTGCTCCATTTGAATGTACGATAAGCAAAATCAATTCGTATACCGAACAACTCAAATAAAGGTTTCCAGACGGTGGCGACCTGCTCGCCTTGGCAAATGGAATTCGTGGAAACAAAAGCTGCTTTTATTTGTATTCCAACCAATAGCTTTGCGGCTTTGTAATACCACGCCGCAACGTAGTCAATTTTGCCAGCTGTTTTAAACGGCTTGCCTTTCGCATCCAAATAAACCGAAAGAATATCAGCTTTTTGCTCTTCGCTTTGGTTGGAGTACCCCACAAACGGCGGGTTGCCAAGTATATAGCTCAACTCACTTTTCGGCACAACGTTTTCCCAGTCAAGCCGCAGAGCGTTCCCGTGTACTATATTAGCACCCTTGGTAAGCGGCAATCTTATAAAATACCGTCCGAACTTATCAGATACCTCCATATTCATTTGATGGTCTGTAAGCCACATACCAACCTTAGCTATTTCGCACGGAAACTCCTCATATTCAATTCCGTGAAACTGCTCCACAGTTACGCGAAGCAGCGAGTTTATGTCAAAGACACCCTGTGCAATTTGAACTTCCTTATTCGACTTGCTTGAATAATCTGCAATTTGTCCAGTTTTTATTATTTTCTTCTTTAAAATCTCAATTTCAAGTTTGCGTAGCTCTCTATAACTTATAATCAAAAAATTCCCACAACCACAGGCAGGGTCAAGAAATTTCAGTGAGGCGATTTTATTGTGAAACTCGTCAAGTTTTTTCGGCGAATTTTTAACACTCTCAAATTCCTCTCGCAAGCCATCCATAAAAAGAGGATTTATGAGTTTCAATATATTTTCCTCGCTCGTGTAATGTGCGCCAAGCTCACGTCTGTGCTCCTTGTCCATCACGCCTTGGAACATTGCTCCAAAAATTGCGGGCGATATATTACTCCAATCAAACTCGGCACACTCAATCAAAACGCCTCGCATTTTCTCCGTAAAGTCTGCAAAAGGCAAACTCTCAGCGAACAAGCCGCCGTTTATGTATTGGAAATCGGACAATTCTGTTGGCAAATTTGTTTTTTTGAGCCTTTCCTCCTTTGAGGTATTCAATATTTCAAATAGGCGAGCAATTCTCGGCGACAAATCGGAACCGTCTTTCTTGGAATTTTTCACATATTCCAGAAAAGAATATTTGTTGAATATTTCCGTATCTTCGGCGAATAAGCAAAACAAGAGCCTAACCAGATACACTTCTAAATTATGCCCAGTATATCCGCAGTCTTCCAGAGCATTGTGCAGCTTTGCCATTTTCTCGGCTGCTTTTATATTGACTTCCATTTGCTCTTGCAAATATAAATTCCCTTCTTTTCCTGAAAGGCAACCGAACAAATCCAAATGCTTTCGCAAATCTTTCGTTTTGAACTCAATTTTCTTTTTGTCAATATCCAAAATTATTGTCTCAAAATCGCAAACCATCAAAATTTCTGGGATAAAATTCTCTGGCAGCCATTGCACATACTCTTTCAATTGCGTAAATGCCTTGTCTAGATTCTCGCCCCTGCTTTTCATTTCAATGGCTATTTTCTCCTTAATCAAGCAATCAATGTAGCCTCTCTCGCCAGCATCCTTGCAAACCTCATACTCAAAATGTTCGGAAGGAATAAGGGTTATTCCAAAAATATTCAAAAAATCACGCAAAAAATTCTGCGATTCACGCTTTTCATTGCTTGCGTGTTCCCATTTCTTGGAAAAGGATATAGCTAGAGAGGGAAGAGTGTCGGTGGGCATTTGAGAAATGTAGAAATATGTAATATTTTGCTATATTACTCCCAATGTCTAAATTTAAGATTTTCATTTCATATAGGCGAAAAGGCGGATATGATACTGCCAAGCTCATTTATGAGCGTTTAAAGATGGATGGCTATTCCGTTTCTTTTGATTTGGATACCTTGGAAAATGGGAATTTTGGCAATGAACTTGAAAAAAGAATCAAAAAATGCAAGGATTTTGTGATAATACTGAACCCGGGTATTTTTGATTGCTTTACAGAGCCGGATTACAACCCAAAAGACGATTGGGTGCGCATAGAGATAGAATGTGCCCTTAAAGAAAAGAAAAATATAGTTCCTCTAAAAATGGAAGATTTCGCTTTCCCCAGAAGATTGCCTAACGCCATTCAAGACATAACAAAAATAAATTCCATAGACCTAAGCCCTGAGCATTTTGAATCTTCTTATGAAAAACTCAAAAGCACTTTTTTGCTTTCAAAACCCAATTGGAAAATCAGGCATAAAAAGCGAATGATGTCTTTTATCTCCATAGTGTTTTTAATTCTCGCTACCTATTTATTCTTTACAATAAAAACAAACTACGAGCGAAAGGAACAAGAAGCTGCCGAAGCTAAATTGAAAGCGGCGGCGGCGGATTCCATAAGGATTGTAAGGGAAATGGAATTGATACGAGCAGCGGATTCAATAAATGCAGCTATGGAAGCAGAGCTTGCGCGACAAACGGATTCAATAAGCGATGCTATGGAACTAGAACTTGCAAGGGCAGCAGATTCAATAAAAATGTATATGGAAGCGAAAGCCGCTAAAGCGCAAAATTCACAAAAAAACGCCATTCAAAACGTTCCTAAAAACACGGCGCAGCAAAGCCCACCCAAAAGCACCGCTCAGAGCACCCCCAAAAAAACAACGCAGCCAAGCGCTTCCAAAAGCACCGTTCAAAGCACTCCTAAAAAAACAACGCAGCAAAAATCTTCAAAAAAATGATCCCTGCTAGGGTGCAAATGTAAAAAAATGCACAAAAATGTAAACTTTTGTTTGCAAAAATCACTTTTATTATGACCAAAACGTGTTTGAAGGAACGCCAAAAGAAGTATTTGCCAAGGCAGAAAACGCTGGGGATAATTCAAAATATGGTAGGTTAGCCAAAATTCTGCAAGAAAGCAAAAAAGGATAGCTGGAACAAGAACGGGATTAGTCCCCCGGAGCCAGCTATCCAAAGCGGTTTTTCAACCGTTTCTACCAATAAATATACAAAAAATTCCAGTGATGCGCAAAGGGAAGTGTGAAATTTCCATTTGGGGGGTGGGATTTGGGTTTAAATTAGCCGTTTTTGCCGATTTTTTGGCTTTTTCTTGCTTTTTGGATATTTTTTCTTGAAATTTATATATTAATGCAGATATGTTTTGGGGTAGTGAAAAAATATTTGGCAGGGTTTGCGGTGCAAGCTCTAAAATTGATTTTTTCGATTTGCTTTTAAATGCCTCAAATATGCAAAATAAGCCATTCTTTTTTCAGCGGTCAAAAAACAACCCTCAAGCCGAGTTCTGCCAGCCTTGGGCATCTAGCGTGCGTCTAGACGCGAATCTGCCTCCCCCCCCC
>Ga0268262_10000395_pt1 | contig 58131 bp, 57 predicted proteins | sample TergutNc150P3_FD_190354 | JGI IMG/M metagenome (GOLD analysis project Ga0268262, IMG submission 190354) | Nasutitermes corniger P3 segment gut microbial community from laboratory colony in Florida, USA - Nc150 P3 (SPAdes) (version 2) | ecosystem: Host-associated > Arthropoda: Insects >... | reverse complement strand
CTGAAAAATGGACGATGCCGATAAGGGAGTGGGGGCAGGCATTAAACCAGTTTGCCATTGAGTTTGGAAAAGAGCGGGTTCCGTTCTTATGATACTTTGTCATTTACACAAAAAATCGGATAGGCTCAATTTTTATTATGTCAATTTTCCCTTTAACATTTCAAGCTCTTCTATTGTTAAACCAATTTTTTCCAAAAAATATGTCTCTATATTTGCCTTTAAATTATCGCTGTCATTTATTTTTCCGTTAATTACTGCGTTTATTTGACCATAAATATTATTTCCTGTAATAAAATTTATTTCTTTATCTTTGGCATCCGCGAATTCCTTTCCATAGGTAAAGAAGATAATCATAAATAACTTCGTCAATGCTTGCCCCAAACAATAATTATAAAATTGCCGCGACAAAACCAGTCCTATCAGCACCGGCATTGCAATGAATAAGATACGGCCCATCGTGCATAACTAGAAACTTAAAACCTTGTCTTAACCTGTAATTAAAAACATCGTATTCAAATTTATCTAAAAAATCAAACTCAAATTGAATGTCAAGCCCTTTTACATTGTTATTTTTAAACAATGTATTGTACCATGGAACCAAGCCTGCAAGAGCCTCTACATCCTTTTCATTGCCAGCCAGATTTATAATGCAATTAATACCCGCTTCAAGAACAAGCTCGGTGTACATTTCATCTCTTTCTTTATTAATTTTGAAAACTGGATAACTGCCTCTGTAAATTACACCATTTTTCATGTTTCCCATGCATATTTCCCGAAAATTTGTGATTTCATTTTTTTCGTTATAGTTAATTTTCATATGAATTTTTTCCTGTTTTCATTAATTAATTTTTTATTTAAAATGTATACAAGATAAATATATCATGACTGATCTATCATAGGGTACTACGGAGGAGGTAATTAATGAGCATGTCTCAAGTACCGGAGCCATTTCCCTTTTCTTAATCCTTCTCCTCCTTCTCCTTCTCATACTCCTTAATAAAACCAGAGGAGATTATCCCCGAAGGCAGTGCAATTAAAATGATACCTAATATCGAAATGACACCGCTCAATAACTTTCCCAAAATTGTTACCGGATACACATCTCCGTAGCCAACTGTGGTAAGAGTTATAACCGCCCACCACAATGTAGCAAGAATATTGGGAAATGCATCCGGTTGGATCGCATTCTCAACAGCATACATAACAGGAGATGCCAATAAGAGCATAATTCCTACAATGAAAAAGGTCATTAAAAGTTTATCTTTTTCGCTTTTAAAAACTCTACCGATTAAATCAAATGATTTATTATAAACCAGTCGAAGACGGTGCTTGCCGTATTGCTGTCTTCAGCCTTTTCAATAATTTCATGAACGCGTTTTCGTATAATCGCTTTGTCTGCCAAAAATTACTACCTACTCAATAAGCTTATACCGTTTCATAAACTCAATAATAGATACTTCTTCTATTAGGTTTCCATCCAAATCTTTCCAGTCTATTCGTTCCTCGTTTAAAAATATTCCCACCCGTCTTGCTAGTATCGTGGCAACATTAGAATAATTCACTCGATATTTAGCAAGACCGTCAATATCACCAAAATTAATCTGATACACGCCTTTATCATCAGCGTCTTTATCATCCACCTCTTTGCCATCTGTACGCGTTACTGGACAGGAAATGTTACCATCTTTTATCACTCCCTTTGTTCTTATTATAGGGTGCCACTCTCCACGTTTAGCTGCTTTATAATCTCCTAAAGCAGCCATATTCTCGTTTGGACACCAGCCATTCCAACTTATATCAGCACAAAAATAAACCCCTATATCTCCCTCAATCCATTCTGTTTGGCCATCATTACCCTGTCTGAAATTTTTAAATGGACCGATAATTACTTTTGCAAAATTAGCGCCTGCAGTTTTTTCAGTATCGCAATAAAAGCTAAAGTATTCCTCGTTATCATTATAATAAGGTTCGTACTTTCCAGGTAAAAAACTTTTGCTCATTTTTTTAATAACATTAAAAACCTCTTTTTCAATTGCCTGTTTGAAGAATCCGGGGAGAAGTGTTTTCGCAAGACGATCATACTGTTCCTGGCTCACAGAACCGGCCATTCCAAGATCTTCCACCAGAATATTGATAATCTTGAAAACATTTTCCTCAATGATACCATGATTTTTTTCGCTTGTTTCTCCAATGCATTCACTTATTTTAATAAGGCAATCAACGAAATCTTTGCTTTTATCTTCTGCCGGCCTATCGGACTTTTTTGGCTTATCAGGCTTATCTGGCTTTTTCAGGAACATAGCGATGTCTCTATAAAAAGAGGAACAAAGTTCTTCAAATTCACTGTATTCAATTCGCTGATCTGACCAAGTTTTCCAAACTTTGTTGATATAATTGGTAAATGCTGCTTTCTTCAACTCAAATATTTTTACATTACGTTCTGTCTCCTCAGCAGTTTTTGCCTGACTCTTTAGTAATAATAATGTAACAATCGCAGTAATGACAGCTCCCAATGCTGCGCCCAAAAAACTGGCAGGCATGTCAAAAAAAATCAATTGCTCTTGTTATTACAGCAGCAATACAAAACCTTCCTTAGTATAAAGACCTACCTTGACGGGGAATGGGTTTTGGTCGGGCTTTTTGAACAACTGCCTGCATTCACAAGGCTTGATATTGAAGAACGGTCAAGCCCGCAATACTTGCAGAGATATTTTGTTTTTTGTGAGCCGGAATAAGGTTGATGAGACTTGGTTGGGCTTTTTGAACAACTGCCTGCGTTCACAAGGCTTGATATTGAAGAACGGTCAAGCCCGCAATACTCGCAAAAGTATTTTGTTTGCTCAGGCCCATCATAAGCCTCATGTTTTTTCGAGGGACTTTTTGAGCAACTTCCGGCATTCACAAGGCTGGATATTGATGAACGATCGAGCCCACACCACTTACAGTAATACTTGTCTGCCATAATAGGCCTCCTTTAAAAGCAAGAAACTGACTATATTATTATTCATTTGCATACATCTGTCAACATAAAATTTTTACAATCCATATTTTCCTATTATTTTTTCCATTTCATTTTGATTAATTTTTTTAATATTTTCTCAAATTGAAGTAATCCAATATTTCCATTGCACGTATTCTTTTTGAATTTGTCCATAATATCAATTCATTTCTTATTGATGCTTTTTCAAGAAAATCAATTATTCCGGGACGTAATGTTGATCCTAATTCATCAATAATTGTATTATCCATGTCTATTGCTATTTTCACTCAAGCACGCCCATCTCCACCCCTGCGGCAGTGAGCAATCCTCCAATGCTCACGGAGCCGAATTTTTCAGCAGCCATCAGTACAAGTTTCGCGCAAGTTTCCGCGTCAGCAAGGGCGTTATGCGCATTGTAGACAATGCCGAAGTGTTCAGCCAATGACGCTAGGGCATGGGATTCCAGTTCCGGCCAGGTATGACGGGCCAGGCTCATGGTGCAAAAATACGAAAACGCAGGTGTCTCAAGTTCATAGTGCTCAAGAACATGCCACAGTACGTCCATATCGAACGTGGCGTTGTGCGCCGCAAGGGGAAGGCCGCCAATAAAAGGCTTTATGGCGCTTTCCCACAAATCTGCGAATGTGGGTGCGTCTTTTACATCATCCACAGTAAGGCCGTGAATATCGGTGAAGTCCGGGCGGATGTAAAGCACAGGAGGCCGGATCAACGAATAATAGGTGTCAGTCACCTTTCCGTCATGGTATTTTACCAGGCCTATCGAGCAGGCGCTTTCACGCGAGCGTTTCGCGGTTTCAAAATCGATACTTACAAAGTTCATTTTCCCCTCACCATTTCCTGCATTTCATCAATATGCGACTGCCAGGCATTGACCAGCAACTCAGGCTCCAACGGACGGGCGGTACTGCCCCGGGATAGCACCCATTCTACCACTTTCTCAAATTGGGTGCTGGAAAAAGTAATGATAACACCGTCTTCGGTTTCGGTGATTTTTTGATCATCCGCCCACTGGCGGTCTGTTACCCACATTACGGAATAATCGTAAAAAGCAATTTTGAAGCGATGCTTTTTCTGCCCGGCGAAAACGCCAAAATGACTTCCGCCAATCCCCGCTCGGTAATCAAAATCTTTTGGCAGGGAAAAATGATCTTTTGCAAGGGCGGCATTCTTTATCCGGCGCAGCGAGAACATACGGATGCCCTTTCGTTCCTCGGCATATCCATACAGATACCAGAGGCCACTATCGAACAGCAACTGGTAGGGGCGGACACGGCGGGGTATATAGTCATCGTCATAGGTTCCCTGGTAATCAAAAGTAAGAACGCGGTTTTCACGAAGGGCGGTTGTCAGCGGATTCCATAGCTCAGGCGGCACAGGAGCTGACGGAACTTGCGGAACTACGATGCGGCTTTCGTACCAGTCGGAATTGCTCTCGGAGGCCAATGGTGCGATAATGCTGTCCAAAAGGTGATGGGCTGCATCGTAAATGGGTGTGTCCTTATACATGATAAGGATATTTTTCGCCATGGCGAGGGCCAAAAGCTCATCTGCGCCGGAAAAACCCATGGGAATGCGGTAATTGGGTTTCGAATAATAATATCCCCGGTGCAGGGCGTCGTATTCTATGGGGGCATTCAGCCTGTCCCTCATAAATTCGATGTCCCGGCTTATGGTGGAAATACTGTTCCCCTCCCACTTTTGGGCCAGATAGGCGGTGTTAGGGTATTTCCCGGAAGCTATTTCCTTGTCGATAAAATACAGCCTTGCCATGCCCGATCTTACCGGTATTGATGCCCGTGCGGGCTTTTTTTCGTTTTCCATGATAGTCAATATAATATATTGGTCTGTCATAGGATGCTATAGCAAAAAATATTTTTATAAATACTGGACGAAAAACAATCCCGATGTAATATTGTATGTAATTATGAATTATGAAAAATTAACCATTAAAGCCCAGGATGCCCTGAACGAAGCCAGTTCTATCGCCCAGAAAGGGGATCACTCCCAGATCGAGGTTGAGCACATACTGCTCGCCCTGTTGAGGCAGGAAGACGGCGTAGTACCGCCCATCGTGGAAAAGATTAGCGGGGATACCGCTAAGCTCATTAACTCCGTCGAGGCTCTTGTTGAAAAGCAGCCAAAGATATACGGGGAAGCAGCCCAGGTTTACTTTTCTTCTGCGGCTTCAAAGGTCATCGCGAAGGCGGAAACCGAGGCGGCTTCCTTAAAGGACGAGTTCGTCTCCGCTGAGCATATCCTCATCGCCATTGCCGCCTCGGACGGCAAGGCAGCGGAGCTGCTAAAAAAAGCGGGAATTACCAAGAACGCCATCCTTGGCGCTCTAAAGCAGGTACGTGGCAATACCCGCGTTACCGATCAAAACCCCGAGGAAAAGTACAAGGTTCTTGACAAGTATTGCCGCGACCTTACCGCCCTTGCCAGGCAGGAAAAACTCGACCCGGTTATTGGCCGGGACGAGGAGATACGCCGCTGTATGCAGGTTCTGTCCAGGCGTACCAAGAACAACCCGGTGCTAATCGGCGAGCCGGGCGTCGGAAAGACGGCTATCGTAGAAGGCCTTGCAAGGCGGATTGTAGCCGGGGACGTTCCCGAAGGGCTAAAGGGAAAGAAGCTCCTTGCCCTGGATTTGGGCGCACTGGTCGCGGGGGCAAAGTTCCGGGGGGAATTTGAGGAGCGCCTTAAGGCCGTCATCCACGAAGTCCAGGCTTCGGATGGCGGGATCATTCTTTTTATTGACGAGCTTCACACCCTGGTAGGAGCCGGGGCCGCCGAGGGCGCGACAGACGCCAGTAACCTCCTCAAGCCAGCCCTTGCCCGGGGGGAACTACGCTGCATAGGCGCTACCACCCTGGACGAGTACCGCAAGCACATCGAAAAGGACGCTGCCCTTGAACGGCGTTTCCAGCAGATATACACGGCGGAGCCTTCCGTCGAGGACACCATCGCGATACTGCGCGGGCTTCAGGAACGCTACGAGGTTCACCACGGCGTGCGGATCAAGGACGAGGCGCTGGTGGCGGCTGCAACGCTTTCAAACCGCTACATCACCAGCCGCTTCCTTCCCGACAAGGCGATTGATCTTGTGGACGAAGCCGCAAGCCGCCTGAAAATGGAACTGGACAGTCGCCCCACCGAGCTGGACAAGCTTGAGCGGAAACTGCTCCAGCTTTCAATTGAAAAGCAGGCGCTTACAAGGGAAGAGGATACGGCTTCGCAGTCAAGGCTTGTCAAACTTGAAAAGGAAATCGCCGACCTCAGCGCCGAGCGGGACGCTATGAACGCACGCTGGGAAAAAGAAAAAAAAGACGTTCAAAAGATCCGGGAAATTAAACAGCAGATAGAAGAACTTAAAATAGAAGAAACCCGCTACGAGCGCGAGGGGAACCTTGCTAAAGCCGCGGAGGTAAAGCACGGCAGAATTCCTGAAGCCCAGAAAAGGCTCAAAACCCTGACGGATCACATGGAAGGCAGATCGGAGGGGAAGGAAGGAAAGCCGGCTTTACTTCGCGAGGAAGTAAGCGAAGAAGACATAGCCCGCGTGGTGTCCGTCTGGACAGGCATCCCCGTCTCGAAGATGCTCTCCGGGGAACTGCAAAAATACCTTGACCTGGAAAAGGTGCTGGAACAACGGGTGGTAGGCCAAATTGCAGCGGTAGAAGCCGTCGCCGACGCGATAAGGCGCAACAAGGCGGGGCTTTCCGACGCGAGCCGTCCCCTGGGCTCTTTCCTCTTTTTGGGCCCCACCGGAGTCGGGAAAACCGAGCTTGCGAAAACCCTTGCTGACTTTCTCTTCAACGACGAAAAAGCCCTTACAAGAATCGACATGAGCGAGTACGGAGAAAAGCACTCGGTAAGCCGCCTGATTGGAGCGCCCCCCGGCTACGTCGGCTATGAACAGGGCGGCCAGCTCACCGAAGCCGTGCGCCGCCGCCCCTACAGCGTCATTCTCTTTGACGAGATCGAAAAGGCGCATCCGGAAGTCTTCAACGTTTTTCTGCAAATCCTCGACGATGGCCGGCTCACCGACGGGCAGGGACGCGTTGTAGATTTCAAAAACGTGATCATCATAATGACCAGCAACCTTGGTTCAGATTTGATCCTTGAAGCAAAAAAACTGGATACCATCAAGGACGCGCTGATGGAGCTTCTTAAGCAAAGCTTCCGCCCGGAATTCCTGAACCGAATTGACGAGACCGTGATCTTCAACCGCCTTGGCAAGGAAGAAATCGCCAAAATCGTAGACATCCAGCTCGCCCATCTCTCATCGCGCCTCGCCGAACGAAAAATAGAGCTAAAGCTCACAAAGGCGGCAAAAGAACTCCTTGCCGAGCGCGGTTACGATCCGCTTTTCGGGGCAAGGCCCCTGAAGCGCACCATCCAGGCCGATCTGGAAAATCCTTTGGCAAAGGCAATTATCGCGGGGAAGATAAAAGAAGGGGATACGGTAACTGCAGATAAAAATTCCGAAAAAGGAAATGAGGCGCTCTCATTCAAAAAAAGCGCCTCTTCCAAAAACACGTAAAAACCCCGAGGGTAATTTGCCTAACATCATAAGCTTAAGAAAGATATTGCAGAAGAACTCTCACGAAGGCACAGAGTACACAAAGAACACGGAGTTTTGGGCTTAATTTGTTAATTCTGATGTACCCTTCAGAATTTTCATGATTAAAAGCCGAGATATTATAGAAAAATTTCTTGTTTTCCTTTGTGTCCTCTGTGATCTTTGTGCCTTTGTGAGAAAAAAATTTAAGTAAACCCCATAAGATGGTACCTACTCTAAGCCTTTCCTTTAGCTAAGGGAAAAGCCCTTGGCAAAATAATCAATGCGACAATCAGCAGGGCAAAAGACACCGGAAGCGTGATTGCTACGCTGGCCGCATAACCCATGCCGGAAGTGGCGCCCGCTATTATGTAACCAATAAAGCAAACCGCAGCAACGGTAACTGCATATGGAATTTGGGTTGCGACATGGTCAATGTGGTTGCAGGCAGCTCCGGTAGATGAAAGTATGGTGGTATCGGAAATGGGCGAACAATGATCACCGAACACTGAACCAGCAAGGACGGCGGACAGCGATGTAATGGAAAGCCAGGGCGCTACAATATCACAGACCGAAATGGTGATCGGGATTAGAATGCCGAAGGTACCCCAGGAGGTTCCGGTGGCGAACGAAAGCCCGCAGGCAACCAGGAACATGATCGCGGGAATGAACGCGACAGGAAGGTTTGATTGCTCAACCAGGCCTGCCACGTACGGGCCTGTCAAAAGAAGATCCCTGCAAACGCCGCTGATTGTCCATGCCAAAGCCAGAATGATAAGCGCGGGAACCATTGCCTTGACGCCGGTGGTTATTGAAGCAAAAAATTCCTTAAAGCTAAGGAGCTTGCGCGGCACAAACAAAAAGAATGTCGCGACTATTGCCAGAAAACCGCCCAGCGAGAGCGCCATCCCCGCATCCGTATCGCCGAACGCTTCAAAAACACGCGTTCCCAGGCTTCCTTCAATATCCAAAAACCCGCCGTAGAAAAGCATCGCAAGTATTGAGAAAACCACAAGGAACACTACGGGAATGATCAGGTCCAAAACTTTGCCTTTTTCAGAAACAGTTATTCTTGCCAGCTCGTCCTCCGTGGAACCGGTACTATCAAGATGTATCATCTCATCTTTCGCTTTATTCTCGGCTTTTGCCATTAGGCCGTAGTCGCTGTTTGGGCGGACGCTCATCCAGATGATCATGAAAATTGTAAGAAGGGCATACAGGTTCATTGGAATAGAGCTGACAAAAGCCTGCATCCCTGTAATCCCCGTCTGTGTCGGATAATAGGAAATCACCGACGCTGCCCAGGAAGAAATAGGCGCGATAATGCAGACAGGCGCAGCGGTCGCATCGATAAGATAGGCCAGTTTCTCCCGTGAAATCTTGTGCCTGTCCGTAATGGGCCTCATAACGGTTCCCACGGTAAGGCAATTGAAATAGTCATCGATAAAGATGAGGATACCAAGGAAAGCCGTGGCAAGGCTTGCGCCCTTCGCATTTTTTAGCCTCTTGGCTGCCCACTGGCCGTAAGCCATAGAACCGCCTGCCTTGGTGATAATAGCTACCAGGGCTCCCAGCACGGCAAGAAAAATAACCATGGACGCGTTATCGCCTACCTTGTTAATCATGAGGCCGGAAGCCACATGAAAAGTAGCAAACACACTAAGCCCCGAAGCCAGGCTATAAATAAAAGTCCCCGACAATATACCCAGAATCAGGGAAAAAATAACTTCTTTTGTAATTAGCGCGAGTGAAATCGCGATGAGCGGCGGCAGTATCGATAAGATACCTACCTGGATAGATTCAAATTCCATTGTATACTCCTTGTGGCGATTATAACACATGGTTTTTGGGATATAAAGCTAAATAATGAAGCTTGAATTGAATGCCGACGCGTGATACATTTCTTTCAGAAACGCCCCTTAACGGGGTGGCTTTCTTAAAAGGCCGGCGCGGCACACACGGCCAGCTAAAGCTGGCCTATATAAGTGAAAGTGTTACTTGTGTTGGGTGCCGACGCGTGATACATTTTTTTAAGAAACACCCCTTAACGGGGTGCGATGGCCGGCGTGGTGGAACGGTAGACACTGGGGACTTAAAATCCCCTCCCCGTTTTGGGGGTATGAGTTCGAGTCTCATCGCCGGCAATAAACTTTAATTTGTCGCTTAGCTATTGACAACAAATAAAAATCGATCTATAAAGTACATAAGTAATATAAATCAAAATATTTTTGAAGGAGGGTAGATATGACTGTAAGGGATGTACTCATTTATTAAAACCGCATGTTGCGGACTTTCCTCCTGATTCTTATTAATCTGATAAGGCAATAGTTTAATCCAATATGCGGCGGACTGGAGTCCGTTTATTTTCTCATTAATTTCCGGTGTTGCCGGGTAAATATTACAGGAGAATTGCATGTTGAATAATGGTAAGTTTGTTGATTTAAAAGATTACGGTTTTTTACAGACGGATTTTTTGGCTTTCGAGGCTCTCTTAAACAACAGAGATCCAAAAAATTTTATTCCCGGTAGAATAATCGAGAGCAGGCGGGAACGATACAAGGTTATTTGTGAATATGGTGAAGTTCCCGCAGAAATTAAAGGCAGTTTTTTCAATAACCTAAAAGAAGGGGATCTCTTCCCGGTGACAGGTGATTTTGTCGTCTTAAAGCACAACAGCCAGGGCGCTTCATTAATTGACGCGGTCCTGCCACGGCGTTCCCGTTTTTCAAGGGTGGATTTTTTGGGGCATAGCGAAGGTTACGCAAAAAATGTCAGGGAACAGGTAAGCGCTGCGAACTTCGATTATGTTTTTATCCTTTCGTCTCTGAATAATGATTTTAACATCAGCCGTATGGCAAGGTATCTAACCGCCGCAATGCAAAGCGGAGGCTTCCCTGTTTTCGTTTTGACCAAAACGGATCTTGTTGAAGACTTTAATGTCCAAGCTGCCGAAGCTCGAAAGCTGGCACGGGAAGTGCCGGTAATTTGCGTAAGCAGCAAAACAGGTTTTGGGATTGAAGAACTATCACCTTTCCTTGAGCCCGCAAAAACCGTAATATTCCTGGGATCTTCAGGCGTAGGGAAATCTTCTCTTTTAAACCGGCTGGCCGGCGAAGAAATAATGGAAGTAAAATTTATACGCGAGGATGACAGCAAAGGCCGACATACCACCACGTTCCGGCAGCTCTTCCGACTCGAATCCGGAGCCCTCGTAATAGATACCCCCGGAATGCGGGAAATCGGACTTTGGGATTCAAAAGAAGGCATAAGCCTTGCCTTTGCGGAAGTGGAGGAACTTTTTTCACAGTGCCGCTTCTCCGATTGCAGCCACCAGACAGAGCCTGGCTGCGCGGTTCTGGCTGCGCTGGAAGACGGAAGGCTTTCTCCGGAACAATGGAAGAATTACAAAGCCCAGAGCAGGGAGAACGCATTTGTCATGAACCATTCCGCTTACCTGAAGCAAAAGCAGGAATTCCACAAGTCCATAGCAAGAAACAATAAAATTAGGCAGAAGAGAACGGAGATATACTAATTCATCGAGCTTATATGGGTTAATTCGTTATTTAAGGTTTTTGCCCACTCGCTGAGTTTTTGTTTTATTCCAGCTTTATCCGCCTTAGCCGGGTATACAAAATCAATTCCCCCTATCACAGTGTTACCACTCAGCAAAGCTAAAAGCTTGTCCAGGGCTTTACCCTTGCCGCCGCCGTGGCAGCAAAAGAGGGCGATTTTCTTCCCGGTTATGCTGTTCTTGTCGAGGAAAGAGGCAATTGCGGGAGTGGGTGAACCAGCCCACACCGGAGTTCCAAGAATGATAAGGTCGTAGGCGTTAATATCCACAGAAAGCGGCTTTAATGGCGGTTTTATGCCCCTAAAAACCTGGCCGCCACCCCAAAACATCAGGAAAATGCCTTTCCTTTTTTTATCATCCAGGGTCTCGATCCTAAAAACGTCTGCGTTTAGCTCAATTTTAAGAGTCTCCGCAATCAGGGCGCAGTTCCCATCATGGGAATAATAAATTATCGCTGTTTTCATAAATTGCTCCTTTCCAGATAATGCATGATCAACATGGCTATAAAGTAACCCCAAAAGTAAGGCCAATGCTATACCCGTTACTAAATAAATAATATGTCACAGGAATATCAATTAATACGGGACCAAAATTAAAGCCCACTGCCCCCATAATTTTTACATTGAAAATGCTTGGGCGTGACATTCCTCCCAGGCGCAATTCCAATTTGGGCGCTTCTTCCATAGTTATGCCTAGTGGGCGTAACTGTTGATCAATTTTATCTTCATCAACATTGAAGGAACCAGAAATGTTTATACTGGAGCCGCCAAACGCTACATCAACACCCGCACCCAGAGCCAGGTTAAAAAACCCTGCAAGCCGTATTGAAGTCATCGCTTCCATTGGTACGATATAGGTCTTTGTTTCGAAATCCAGGTGAAAATTCGGATTAAGCGGCATATTTATGTCTCCGATCGCTGGAATTGTTGGTATTTTTACAGTCGCTAATTCTTCAGGTATTGGAAGGGCTGTTGTTAATCCCAAACTGGTATTCTGCCAAATAAACCCGGTTCCCAGGTTAAGCCCGCGCCAAACCAAAAGGCCAGCCAGCAAACGTTTTTGCCTTATCAACTGGTAACTGGCGTTAACTCCTATAGACATGGTACTGAAAGAGAATTCAGAAGGCATGTCCTTTATCCAGTTTGTGTCGAACTTAATGAACTTAAATCCAAGATAAAGGCCTTCCAGTAGAAATTTGGAAGTATTGATGCCAAATTGGGCGCTTATCTGAACATCGAAACCAAAAGGAATATCCAGGATGTATTTTACTAATTCTGTTACCCCTTCATTGTAGAATATACTCAAAATATCTTTAATGGAATCTTGCGGAAATTGAAAGGCGATCATAGGGCCAACGGTAATAGAAAATGCGTTATAGCCCTCATAACCGCGCTGGCTTGCAGCGTCACTTGTGAATATTGAGGCATTAGCAAAACCGCCGGCAAGTTTATCGACACTTTCTGGTAAAAAATTATCCAATTCGTTTTTTAAGTCTTTCCTAAAATTTTTGAAATAGTTTTTCACTTCATTGTTTAAGTCAATTCCAGGAATATCGCTTTTAAATTTCGGCGGGACAATATCCATATCATACCCAAATACCATTCCTGCCAGGAACAGAAAGAATAAAGAAACCAAGAACCTTTTACCTGTAAGGCCAGAAATGGAAATTACCATGATAAATCCTTTATTGTCAGAACGACTTGTTATTAGCGCCCAAAAGCAGCATTTTGCCAGTATACTTTGGCATTTTCTGAATGTAAAGGCGCAAATTACTATGGCTTAATCAAAAGGCCTTTGGTAGAAATGCCCGTTAAGCTGGTCGGTTTTCAGTACATTAATAAACGCGTTTTCATCAATTTGCCTTATCGCGGGAATAAGGGTTTTTATCTGGCTTGCGGTTACCACCGAATAAATCAGCGTCCTGCTTTTCTTTTCATAACTGCCAAACCCTTCAAAATAGGTAGCCCCATGGTGGGCTTTTTCATAGATCACAGAGTAAACCAACTCCGGCTTGTTGGTAATAATTAGAAGCGTCCTTTGCTGATAATTCCGGTAAAGGGTACCCAGGGCAGTAGTAGTGGCAAACTGGAAAATGATAGAGTACAAAGCTTTGTCCAGGCTGAAAAGGATCCCGCCCACAGCCAGAATAACGCAATTCCCGGCAAAGATGTAATTCCAGGCGTCCCTGTGGTATCTTTCAGAAATAAAAATCGCGATGAAATCGGTACCACCGGAGGTGGCGTCAGCATAAAGGCAGAGGGCAATGGCGAGCCCGTTTAGTACGCCGCCAAAAACCGCCGAAAGCAGGGTATCGTGCAGTTGAATCAATTCAATAAACATGGAAGGCATCCAGTCGGTAAGCAGGCCTGTAATGGCTACAGAAAGCACAGAATAGAGGGTAAATTTCTTCCCGATGAATTTAAAACAGACTATCGCCGGAACCGCGTTAAAAATGTAGTATGTCACGCTGAAGGGCAGGTGGAAATGTCCATAGCGCAGGCAGATTTCCTGAAGCAGCAGGGTAAGCCCGGTAAATCCGCCGGGAAGGAGCCCGCCTGCATGAACAAAAGTCTTTAAATTAAACGCCATCAGCACCCCGGCGGTGGTTACCAGAAACAAGCGCTTAACCGTAAATGAAAACTTTTTATCCATAATAAATATTTTAGTTGATTATTGAATCTTTGACTATTATTGGACTAAAATAAACAATAAAGGCATGAAAATAGAACTTTTTACCTTTTGCGATTTTGCGCAGGAAAACGCCGGAAAACTAACAATAGTCGGTACTTTCGATACCATAATCGCGCGGAATTATCCCTGCATACACCCGCACCTTTCGGTAGTAATACGCCTGCGCTTCGATCTTTGGGAATTTGCCAATCACCAGTTCAGGATAGAGACAAAGACCCTGGACGGAGAGCCGGTGATGGACACTATCCAGGGCAATGTGGAAGTGAAAGGGGTAGGAAACGCAACAGCAGTTTCCCATCTGGTCTTTACAATTTCCAACCTTCATTTTAAAACTCCCGGCGTTATTAACTTCATTCTTTATGTTGACGACAAGGAGTTGTCTTCAATTCCGCTTTATCTAAGCACCAGCTAAAACGATAGATTAAAGTTAATCAAAATATTCCACCAAAATTCCAAGTAATGTTTTATAAACGCCTTGTGGCGACATGATTGTCGCCCGAAGACGTTTGTTAAAATGTGAAAATGATTCGATAATCTCCAGTGATTCTATAATCTCCAGTAAGGGTAGGGGAAAAATTAATGGAAGATATGGTAAACGGCATTGATATCAGAAGACTCCTGAGCAAAAATTTAAAGCGCTTAAGGGGTATTGCGAAATTGTCCCAGGTTAACCTTGCTGTTGAAGCTGATCTGACACATAACTTTATTAATGACATAGAAAGCGGAAAGAAATGGATTTCCGCCGCGACTCTGGAAAAACTATCGGTTGCCCTGAAAGCGGAACCGTATCAGTTCTTTATCTCCGAATCAAAATGGAACGACAGGGGAGCTGAAATTTTTTCGATCTACCTCGATGATTTTCATGATTCTTTTGAGAAGATGGTAAACGAATACCGGCATCGTTTTGTTACTGAAGGCGATAAAAGCGAAGGCTTCGGAAGGCCGGAGAAAACATAAACCTAATCAGCCTGCCCTATCAGGGCTTTAAATTCTTTTTCATCAAGGGTTTCTTTTTCAAGCAGCTTTTCCGCGACAGTTTCCAGAGATGCTCTGTTGGATCGCAATCGCTCCTTCACTTTATCGTACTGGACTTCCACAATTCTGGCAATTTCCTCATCAACATATTGCTGGGTTGCCTCTGAATATTCCCTGTGAAATGCCGGCTCCTGTATCGGATTTCCCAGAATCCCCGTGCCGCGCTGGGTAAGGGCTACGTTCCTGAAACGGCCGGACATGCCGTAATCGGTGATCATCTTGCGGGCAATGTCCGTGGCCTTTGTAAGATCGTTTGCCGCGCCGGTGGAAATCTGGCCAAAAATTATTTCTTCCGCAGCGCGGCCGCCCAAAAGGACATTGATCTTTCCAAGGAGCTCTTCTTCGGTCATAAGGTAGCGGTCTTCCACCGGCATCTGAAGGGTGTAGCCCAGCGCGCCAAAGCCACGGGGAATAATCGAAATTTTTTGCACGGGATCGGAACCGGGCGTATAAGCCGCGATCAGGGCATGGCCGGTTTCGTGGTAAGCCACTATCCGTCGTTCCTCGGTCTTTATCACCCTGGTTTTTTTCTGCAAACCGGCGACAGTTTTTTCTATCGCTTCTTCAAAGTCCTTTTGCATTACCATCCTGCGCCCGCCCCGGACAGCGAGCAAAGCAGCCTCGTTCACAATATTTGCCAGGTCCGCACCTACAAAGCCGGAAGTGCTGCGGGCAACGGCGGCGAGATCGACTTCCGGGCCTGTCGTGACATTTTTGGCGTGAATCCTGAGAATGGCTTCGCGCCCGATTAGGTCGGGCCTGTCAACCAGCACCTGGCGGTCAAAGCGCCCCGGACGCAAAAGCGCCGGATCCAGCACATCAGGCCGGTTTGTCGCGGCAAGGATGATAAGCCCGGAAGTCGCGTCAAAGCCATCCATCTCCACCAGGAGCTGGTTCAGGGTTTGCTCCCTCTCATCGTTGCCCCCGGCGATGTTGTTGATCCTGCTTTTGCCAATAGCGTCCAGCTCGTCAATGAAAATAATTCCGCCGCCTTTATCCCTTGCCTGCTTGAAAAGATCCCGCACCCTGGCAGCCCCGACGCCGACGAACATTTCCACGAATTCAGCGCCTGAAATTCTAAAAAAGGAAACGCCCGCTTCTCCCGCCACAGCCCTTGCGAGCAGGGTCTTTCCGGTTCCCGGCGGGCCAACCAGCAGCACTCCCCTGGGAATCTTGCCGCCAATTTCAGTGTACTTCTTGGAATTTTTAAGAAAGTCCACCACCTCTACCAGCTCTTCTTTTGCTTCGTCTACCCCGGCAACATCGGTAAAGCGGGTAACAACATCGCCTTCCGCCACAATTACCGCCTTGTTCTGACCGACCGAAAGAACGTTGCCGCCCATCGGGCCAAGGCGTTTCATAAAAAAGCGCCAGATAATCAGGAAAAACGCGATTGGCAGAACCCAGCTAAATATGATATTCAGAATGGTACTGCCTTCACGGGAAACCGCGAAATAGGCCACCCTTTTTTCGTCCATGAGCTTGATGATATCAGGATCGTTAATAGGCACAGTCCGATAAACCGTTTCGGCAACGTTTCTGGGCTGGAATGACATACCAGGGATATTTTCCTTCCGCTCGGTGGTGGTATAGCCTGTAAAGTAAGAATCGGTAAGCTCCACCCGTTTTATTTCACCGCTGGCAATCCTGGCTTTAAACTCGGAAAAATCAATCGCCGGATTTACACGGCGCAGAAATACATAGTTAAAAAGGCTTAAGCCTATAATGAGAATAAGAATGTAAATGAGAGAAGATTTCCAGCCTCCGAATGGCTTTAAATCAGGCAGGCGGGGGCCCCCACCTCCCCCAAAAGGAAACTGAGGGCCGTCATTCTTTCGTTTTTTATCATCCTGGCCTTCATCAGACCCATAATTGTTCATAACATAACTATCCGCAATTAATGGAAAAGTTTCAACTTGCGTCAAGGCGTGCTAACCAATTATGGATATTAACCAGAAGATCTTTAAGGTATTGTAATAACGCTCCGTTTTTTGCCAATACCCCGGCAAGATCGCCGGCTTTTGCCATTGCCTCCAGGTCTAAAGCCATTTTTCGCGCTTCTTCCGCACCTATGCTGTCGCTGGTGCTTTTGATACCATGCACCTGGACAACATATTCAGATAAATTTTCTGCGGTAACATGGCTCATTTTATCCAGGGCTTCGGGTATGACCGAAACATAGGAACGTAGAACAGGCAGATAAATATCCATATCGCCATCATAGAGTTCCATTACTTTTTCTTCATACACACCAGGTATATCAATTTTCATATCCTTCTCCTTTTTTTCTGCGGCAACTGAATCATTACCTATTTTAGCTTTATTAAATATCCAGTTCTTAATAAATATATCCAGCTTGGCAACGCTTATGGGTTTGGGTATAACTGCCATAAAACCATTGTCCAGAAATATCTGTTCGTTTCCTGTGGCAGTGTTCGCCGTAAGTGCGACAATCTGTACGTTCTTCGCGTATTCCGTCCCGAGGGAACGTATTTGCCGGGTTGTTTCAATACCATCCATATCCGGCATCAGGTGATCCATGAAAATAATATTATAACGCGGTTCCATTCTTTTTATACGGTCAATCGCTTCCTGGCCGCTTGATGCGCAATCTGCCTGTATTTTATATTTGCGCAACATTCCGGCTGCCGCGTTCAAATTCGGCAAAAAATCGTCCACAACCAGAGCTTTTATATGACGCAAATCCAATTGGGCGCCGGTACCATGCACCAGCTCGTTTTTAAGCCGCCGTGCGGCTTCAATCGTTTCGGCGGGGTATTTGTCGCGCACAAATTTGTTTAAAACCGAGTTGAGCTGGCGTATATCAATCGGTTTGGAAATAAACCCGTCAAAGCCGTTCGCCATGAACATCTCAGCCTGGCCTGTCAGGGCATTAGCTGTCAGCGCGATAATTGGGTTCTTATACCCCATTTCGCGTATAGTTTTGACCGCTATAACTCCGTCCATTTCCGGCATAAAATGATCCATAAAAATTATATCGTAAGTCATTCCACTTTTAACCAAATCAATCGCATCATATCCGCTTGAGGCAGTCTCCAAAGACAGCCCATATGGGGCCAAAAGCCCCTTGGCAACGTAAAGGTTAGGCTCCATATCATCGACAACCAATACCCTGCCATATGGCATATATTCCCGAACTATATTGGGAGCTTTCTTTGGATGCGATATTTTACCGCCATGCAATTTTTGTAAACTTTCCGCGCCTTCTTTTCCCAGCACATTGGAATTAGCATAACCCTGTGGCAGCAATACAGTAAATATTGACCCTTTGCCCACCTCGCTTTCTACGGCAATTTCGCCGTTCATCATGGCAACAAGGCCCTTTGTAATGCCCATACCCAGCCCTGTACCCTCTACCTTTCGGTTGGTTTCCATATTAAAGCGGGCATAATCATCAAACAGCTTGTCCATTTCCTCCGAAGACATTCCACTCCCGGTATCGCTGATTCGGAAAATAAGAATGACCGGAACATCCGGCCCCGATACTTCGGCGGTTACCGCCATTGTAACCGTTCCCGACTCGGTATACTTAAAAGCGTTAGAGAGGATGTTGTTTAAAATTTGTTTGATGCGAAGATCATCGCCAAACAATGAGGCGGGAATGTTCTCGTCGGCTTGCAGAATAAATTGAATTGGTTTGCTTTCAAAGCGCACAATATTGAGCTGTACAGCATCGCTGATCAGGCTTGCGACATCATAAATAACCGGTGTCAATTTCAGTTTGCCTGCTTCAATTCTGGACATATCCAGCACATCATTGATGATACCAAGCAGTAAATACCCTGAGCTATACACCCTGTCCCACGCTTCCTTTGTTTCAGGCGGAAGGTTGTTTCTTTCCTGCTGCATTTCTGTGATGCCCAGAATTACATTCATCGGAGAACGTATTTCATGGCTGACTCTTGCCAAAAAGCCGCTTTTCGCGCGGTTGGCTTCAATCGCCTGTTCTTTCGCGTCATTTAATTCGGTTACATCAACGGACTGCTGGAGGTGGACCATTTCACCGTCCAGCCATTCAATGTAATAAGCCGTATACTGGTAAGTGCGTTTTGTTATTGTATTGTATTCGACCCATTCGATGATTTTATCAGGATCGCTATCAAGCTGGTAGCATGGACAGGATTCGCATCTTTCATTCAAACCTTCATGGAATAGCTTATAGCATATCTGCCCGACACAATCATAATTTATTTTATAAAATTTTTTCATATGGTTGTTTACAAAGAGTATTTCCCCGGTTTTCGGAACGGTAACATAGATCATAGAATCAAGGCTATTCAGTATATTTTCCAGAATGCCGACCGTTTTTGTTTTCTCTTCCGCTTCCATTACCTTTGTATCAGATTTTTGTTTTTCGGCGATGATGCTAAGAAGAATGCCGCTGAGTATCATCGCCAGTACAGTGCCCAGAAAGATAAGGACAAGCCTAAGCCTTCTGACTTCCGCGAAATACGCGTCTTCCGGCGATACAATACCAAGATACCAGCCGGTTTCCAGCTTCCGGATAAAAGTGATTGAAGGGACATTTTGATAGTTTTTCATCCTGAATTCGGAAATTTCATGCCCCAATTTTAACTCGGCCACCAGCCTGGCGGTATCGCTGTTTACGTTTTCGAATTTTGTACCTTCTAATCTGGCTTCTCTGTGAAAAATAAAATTATACTGTTCGTCCAATAAAATTCCGAACCACAATTTGCCTGCATTAGCGTCGATGACATATCCCCGGATCCTTTTAAGATCCATATCCATTGCAATTACGCCCAATAAATTTCCCTCATCGTCAAATAAACCGCGCGCGTAGGTAATTACAACTTCAGAGGACAATACCCCGACATGGGGCTGCAAAAACACTATTTCGCCGCCAGCGGCAACAGCTTCCCTGTACCAGGGGCGTTCCACAGGGTTGTAATTTCCCGGCATCGGGCGATTCTGACCGTCGAGCAACACTCCCCCAAATACATCAAAAAAGCCGAAAATGCCGCCAAAGCCCGATAATTGCCTGTGTTCATCATAAAGAATATATTTGGTAATATCATTCAAATAGTTTTGCAGATCTTCTTTACCGCTACCATGGATAATCATGTTGCGCAGGGTCTCGGAAAGGCCCCCCAGTATGGTTCTGGGCTCCAGCAAGTCCGTTTTGATGCTGGTTTCCAGGGAGTCAAGCGCTGCCTGAGCGTTAAGTATCAACTGCTTGCGGACTATGCCTGTCATAAAGAAGGAACTCAAAGCAACCATTAACGCAAACGCTATAGCCACTACTAAAACAGGCATATACCATGTGGAAAAAGGGCGGGGTTTTAAGGTTTTGACAGGGTTTTTTACAGCCATAATATACTATATACTTTTTTATTATTTAAATATATACTTAAACATTCTTAATATATATGAGTCTTTTTTCGCAAGGAGGCACTTCTATTTATGGGTAAAATAGGTCAGAAAAAAGGTATCCATATTAGTTTGCTTATAAAAATGACAGGAATATCCGTTGTTTTTGTTATGCTGGCAATCCTGGCCTTTTCATATATCAGTATCAACGCAGTGCAAACGGCAAGCCTGGAAACCGCTGTCATGATGGGGACAGACAAGCTCAACAGCGATATGCTTATATTTGAAACCAGGCTTAACAATGACTACGGACAATTGAGCCTTGTTGATGACGATCTGATAGGGCAGAATGGCAATTCGCTTAAGCATCAGTATGAAATGATAGACAAGATAAGCTCTGAATTGAACATATCGGCGACTGTTTTTATACGCGATAACAACGATTTTCGCCGAATCACTACCAGCATTGTTAACGATGCGGGGCAGAGGGCGGTGGATACCTTTCTTGGGACTGGCAGCGCGGCTTATCCGTCCATCCAGGCAGGCAATTCATATATCGGAAACGCAGTCATTCTTGGCCACAATTACATCACCAAATACAACCCGATTTTCGCGTCAAATGGCAAAGATGTTATTGGAATCAAATTCATTGGCATTAGAATGACATCTATTGAAGAAGTAATCAAACAGCACAGCCTGGGCCAAATTTCCCGGATTTCTTTTATTGCGGCGATAATTATAGCTGCCGCAATCCTGATAAACGCTATTAGCGTTTTATTGCAGCTTGTAAGGCCAATCCGCTCCACAACAAAAGTGCTAAAAGAAATATCAGAAGGCGAAGGCGATTTAACAAAATACCTTTCGGTTTCCAGTAATGATGAAATCGGCGATATGGCCAAGTACTTCAATAATACCCTGGATTCCATCAGCACTCTCATCAAAAAGATAAAGCAAAGAGTTGTCGCGCTGACCAGTACAGGCCATGAACTCACCGCAAATATGGAAAAAACTTCCAAAGCGGTGGACCATATTTCGGAGAATCTTAATGACATGAAGGCCTTGATGAGCAAACAGGAACAAAGCGCTACCGAAGCGGACAGCGCAGTAAAGCATATCCGGGCCAATATTGACAGTTTAAACACGATGATTGAAGACCAGACTGAAAGCATTGAGAGATCATCTTCAGCAATTGAAGAAATGACAGCCAATATTCAATCGGTAACCAAAACCCTGATAGATAACAGCAAGAATGTTACCGAATTGAAGGGAGCATCTCAAAACGGCAAAACAGGGCTTCAAAAAGTTGCGGAAAAAATTCTGGAAATTGCCAAGGATTCCGAAGGGCTTTTGGAAATAAACTCGGTAATGGAAAACATCGCCAGCCAGACAAACCTTTTGTCAATGAATGCCGCCATAGAAGCCGCACACGCCGGGGAAGCCGGGAAGGGGTTTGCCGTTGTCTCGGGAGAAATACGCAAACTGGCCGAATCGTCAAGCAGGCAGTCAAAAACAACCTCCGAGATGCTGAAAAAGATAAAAGCGTCCATAGACAGCATCACTGTATCGAGTAATGAAGTCCTTTCCCGTTTTGAGGTTATCGATACCGGGGTAAAGACAGTGTCGGAGCATGAAGAGAATATCCGCAACGCAATGGAAGAACAGGAAGCGGGGGGAAGACAAATACTGGATTCCATAGCTCACCTGAAAGGAATCAACGCGTCAGTGAAAAAAGGGTCGAATGAAATGCTGGAATCGGGTAACGATCTGAACCGGCAAACTGATGATCTCTTAAAGATAAGCAAAGCATCAATGGAAGCTATAAACGACGTAGTGAACGGCGCAATGCGCGAGATTAAAACAGCGGTGGACCTTGTAGAAGAAATAAGCATCGAGAACAGCCGGAACTTCGATGATCTTAAGGCGGAATCGGGAAAATTCAAGGTGGACTCCGGTGACGCGATGAAAAAAATCATCGTCATTGACGATGATGAACCCATTCTTGCCATGGTAAAGGGAATGCTGGGCAATAATTACGATGTAAGTACTGTAAAATCCGGCAAAGCCGCGCTGAAGCTATTCTACGATGGTTATGTTCCCAATTTGGCGCTATTGGATCTGAAAATGCCCAATATGAGTGGTTGGGACACTTACGAGAGAATAAAGGGCATCAACAATTTATACAAAGTTCCGATAGCGATTTTTACAGGTTCGGACGATCCGAAAGACATAGCGCAAGCGAAGGAAATGGGAGCCGTTGACTACATAAAGAAACCCATAAATAAGAACGATCTTTTAATGAGGGTAGGAAAGCTGATATAGGGTAATTGGGAAATACTAAAACAATGGATTGGGGAAATACAGCCTATATTATATGCCGCCTTGTTTTAGGAGCTATTTCATCATTCCTGGCTATTTTACTTTGGTCAAGAACCAGGGATACGGCATGGATACTCGTTATTATAAGCGCAATAGTCTCTTACGTTGAAATTATTTATTCACTACTGAACCTTTTTGGCATCATTAGCGAAAGTATTCTTTCAGAAAACGCGGTTATAATCATTTCAATTTCCCTGTCTTGTTTGCCTACTGTGCTCATAATTGCCGCATTTACAGTAATGGCGCTACGAAAATACCGCTACCGGTAATGGAGGACAAATGAAAACCCTGATACTTGGTTTACTGTTTATCGCTGCGGCGGTTCTTGCAATCCTGCCGATAGGTCTGGGATGGGGAGAAGATGTTTTATCATTTCTTCGTGGCGCACTACCCGTAATTTTCGCATTAATCGGCCTTATTATTGTTTTTGCAGGCATAACCGGCATAAAAGACCGCATTGATGCCAGGAAGGAAGCCGATAAAAATGCTAATTCAGTAATTTAAAGTTTATCCCTCATCACCTCAATATATGTCTAATTTGCCTTCAAATTTTCCCACGTCTTTTGAACCGAAGGTAGAAGCGCATCGAACCTTCAGTTCGCGGACGCAGAGTTTTGGCCTTAATTTGTAAATTCCTAATGTACCCTTCAGCATTTTTGTGATTCAAAAGCGGATTTCGTTGACAGTCACCGAAATATATTCGCTGTCATCTCTTATATGCCTTGAATACCGCTTCAACCGTTTTCATTACATCATTTTGCAAACGATCTAGTGTATTGTTATAATTTTTCGGTATTTCTTCCTGTTGGAATAATTCGCACAGTTCAACCTCCAGCCCATTGGCAATACCAGATACAGTTTCAGAAGTGGGATATTTAATACCTCGTTCAATTTTACTTAGGAAAGTGGTTGAAATGTCTGCTTTTTCCGCAAGGACAGCTTGTGATAATTGCCGTTGCTTACGGAAAAACTGTATTCGTTTTCCCAAAAGCTCCCGCACTTCTTGCCCATTTATCATAGTCAAAAATGCCCCTATATGTCCTACATTATTGAACCACAGGGACAAATAATTGACAAAAGCCCTATGGTCATTGTATTATTGACCAATAGGAAACACTATTCCTCAGTTTTATTTTGTTCTTTAGCCTTTTTTTTGTAAATGATGCCGTTTTTGGTTTATTGCAAGGAAGTATTTAGTGCCTGTCGCCTCCAGCGACAGTTTCAATTAAAAAAATCAGTAATCATGGTATTATACAGGAGTTTTCATGAACAACTTGAAGAAACTGATCGGAACCATTCCCAAAATACTGTTCGCCTTAATGCTGGCGTTTGCCCTGCTAAATGTAACCTCGTGCGACAATATGATGGGAACCGGAGGGGCCTCGCAAGGCAGCCCGCAGGGTACTGATCAAGGCAACGAGCAGGACAATCAGCAAAGCAGTTATAAAAATCATTACTCCGAATATGCCAATTTTAACCCGGCCAATTATGTCATATTAAATGAGTCTGGCAAACCGGATTCCGAGATCGCGGAATTGAAAGACTGGATTTGGCTTATGTATGCGGAGAATGAGGATGTCGGGGAGTGGACGGCGAATCGAGTCAAGACAAACAAAATAAAAACCGTCCTGTCGGGTGGCAGTAATTCCGTGAACTTTGGCTGGATGTGGCCTGATAAACTGGATAGATTTTATTTGAATGTGGAAAATTTCAGTGATCTGCTGAGCGATTATAAAGAAGATGATGATTTTATGAGGTATAACATGCGCAAACAATGGTATGGAGTCCTCACGCATGAAAATATGCATATAGTCCAATATGGTACAGATTTTATTAAGCAAATGACAGGTATGCGCCCCGATATATGCGCGGCTATCAATATGCTGACGGAATACCTCGCATGGTTCTATTCCGACACGCGCAATGAGGGAACAATTATTACCGCGGATATGGAAAATGCGGTTGCAACGCAGTCGAAATATATGATATGGTCAACTGACCCGGATGCGTACGACGCTGCTCGCGCCAAGGACCCTTCTCTTCCGTATTTCATTCACCATAGTCCATGGTTCATTAACGCACTTAACGGTTATGCGCAGATTGCCTTTACAACAGTCGGCGGAATTGCCATGACTCCTCCCCTTAAACAGGCAAGCAAAGAAGATATTCTAAAGATAGCTCGGACTCTGCTTGCCTGCCGCGACCCGAAACAGGCGGGTGTAACAGACGAAGCGCTCTGGACCGTCATTGATGCGCTACGCAAGGCCGCGACCGGAGATAACAAATATCTTAGAGTCAATAATGGGGGTTGGGGCTGTAGCCCGGACTCGTTTAATAATATCCAGGAGGTCATCGCCAATTGGGACGTGGAGTATTCGCTCAACATCTCTCCCCCCGCTATTACCTTTGAATATATTAACTCCTCAAATATTACAGGCGAAAAGTTTAAGATGGTACTGCGAGATGTGCAGATAGTCTATAATGACAATATAAATGGCTTCAAAACCTCAATAGAATCTCGTAATATGCCTTGGTGCATAGAATTTATGGAACCTGGCACAAGTAACTATGCGAAATTCAAGGAAGGCAAGCTGCATATATATTACATTCATCCTTTTACTTCTGATAATTCCAATGATTATGTTAAAAGAAACGAGCGGTTGAACGAGATTGGTCGAATTTTGGCTAATATGGTTAACGGCGAAATTGGCTACGAATAGTGCCTACCTTCGGTTCTGTAGGACACCATATGCGTTAACTTAAGAAATAGATCGATCCAAAAAGATCTCACACAAAGGTACGGAAGCGCAAAGGACACATAGTTTTGGGCTTAATTTTTGTAAGTTCCGTTGCACTTTTAGAATTTTTAAGATTTAAGGAATCGGAAAATATGGAATTTTCTTGTTTTTCTCTGTGTCCTTTGTGAGCTTTGTGCCTTTGTGAGAAATATTGAGAGTTAAGCTTAACCCCTATTGACTTTTTTGATTTTTTTATGGCAACATCTGAATTCACGCCGATTAAAAGGTTTGAAAAGGCAAGTGGAAAGGTATAGGTATGAAGACAGAATTTATTAACCCTACAAAAGTGGAACGGAAGTGGTTTCTAATCGATGCCGAAGGAAAAATTCTGGGCAGGGTTGCGGCAAGGGTGGCTTCCATACTCCGGGGAAAAGAGAAGGCGATTTTTGCGCCTCACCAGGAAGTGGGAGACTATGTAGTTGTAATTAACGCGGGGAAAATAGCGATTTCCGGCGACAAGGCGCGGCAAAAACTGTACCGCCATCATACAGGGTATCCTGGCGGCTTAAAAACGGTGAATTACCAGGCTTTGATCGCGAAGCACCCGTCTACTCCGCTGGAATTGGCAATTAAAGGCATGCTTCCAAAGGGCCCGCTGGGGCGGAAGCTGCTTAAAAATGCCAAGCTGTATCCCGGAGCCGAGCATCCCCATGCGGCTCAGAATTTGCAGAAAATTGAACTTTAAAGGAAAGGCTAGATGATAAAGAATCTTGGTATCGGGACAGGCCGCAGAAAGACTTCGGTGGCCAGGGTTTACGTAAGGGATGGAAACGGAAAAATATCGATAAACGGCAAAGAGCTAAACCAGTATTTTCCGCAAGGGCAGCATATTTTAATGGTTCGCCAACCTCTCATGGTTACATCCTCAGAGAACAACTTTGATATATTTATCAATGTTTACGGCGGCGGAGTACACGGCCAGGCCGAAGCATGCCGCCATGGCCTTGCGCGGGCGCTTTGCCAGGTGGATCAGGGCAACTACACCAGCTTAAGGAGCAACGGCTACCTTACCCGCGACCCCAGGATGGTTGAAAGGAAAAAGTACGGCATGGCAGGCGCACGACGGCGCTTCCAGTTCTCCAAGCGCTGATTTTTTTGGAAGAAGAAGCCCTCTCGTTCGACGCTGAATGCATAAAAGCTGAAAAGATCGCATTACGCCTCATCGCCAGGGCAGAACAGAGTGTTGCTGGCCTAACGGCCAAACTGGAAAAGAGGGGCATTGATCCTTATATAACCCGCCAAGTTATTTCAAGTTTATTGGACAAAAAGTTATTGGACGATACGCGATACGCTGAGCGTTGGATATACGCCCACCTCAAGGTGAAAAAGCCGCTAAGCCCGCTTTGGTTCCTTGTTTCCCTTGAGAGAAGAGGGGTCGGCAAGGAAATATGCCTCGCTGCAATCAATAATGTGCTGGATGAAGATACCGAATACTCCCTGCTTTTAAAGTTCATCGAGAGAATAGATGTTTTAACCAAAGAAAATGTGCCTTTCAAGACAAAATTAAGGCACGAAGGCTTTTCTCCTGAGGTAATTAACAAATTTATTGATTCCAAATAACACTTTTAGCTATTTTTTACCTCTGTAAAGTTGAAATCCCAAAAAAAGTGGCTATACTATCTGTATAAAGAGAGGAAAGGAGCTTTAATGCCCAAAAACGGGCGACTTGTACGTATATTTTCGGCATTGGAAGTCGCCAATATCTGCGGAGTTGTTAACCAAACCGCTATAAATTGGATTCGCAACGGCCATTTAAAGGCTTTTACCACCCCAGGTGGGCAATATAGGATTTACGCCAAGGATCTGGCGGCCTTTCTTGACAAACGGGGAATGAGCACATCAGGGGAAGTACTGCAGATAATAATTGAAAATGCCAATTGGAGTATTTTGCTTGTTGCCGCCGAAAAAGCCATAAATAACAGTTTAAAAGACGAATTAGGGAGCCGTTTTCACGATTATAGAATAATTCAGGCCTTTGACTGGTTCGAGATCGGCAGAAAAATAACCGAAGAAAAACCAGGATTCATTCTTTTGGACGAAAACCTGCCAGGGGTTGATATACCCAGATTTATCCAAACCCTGAAGGACGATCCTGTTTTCGGAAAACCTTATATTTTACTTTTAACCAACGGCAATTCTTCTTATAATGCGGATTTACTGCTAACATTCCCCATTGATATGAATAAACTTGAGGCAGTCTTAAGGGACGTTGAAAAACAAAATGACGCTGCCGTTAACGCTTAAAAACCTTTAGGTTACTGCGGAAATAGCTCCGCCGAGCGCCGCCACGCGGCTTCCACGGCATTGATCACAGCGCCCCTGAAAGCGCCGTTCTCAAGGGCAGCTATACCTGCAATAGTAGTTCCTCCCGGCGAAGTTACCATATCTTTAAGCTCTCCTGGGTGTTTTCCTGTTTCCTGAACCATGTGTGCGGAACCAAGCACAGTCTGAACAGCGTAACGCAGGGCTTTGTCCCTGGGCAGCCCCGCCCGGACGCCGCCGTCTGCAAGAGCCTCAATAAAGACATAGACAAAAGCCGGCCCGGAGCCGGAAAGGCCGGTTACCGAGTCCATGCAGCCTTCATCAAGGCGATCAACCAGGCCTGCCCCGGAAAGCAATGTTTCAACCTCCAGGATCCTCTCCGCAGGGAAGTCCGGGGACGTTGACATAGCGATAAGCCCGTGCGAAACAAGAGCCGGCGTGTTGGGCATTATCCTGGCAATAGGCACACTTGCATCGATGCAGCTCCTGATTTTCGCAATTGACCATCCGGCGACCATTGAAATCAAAGTAAGGCTTTTGCTGCCGTTTTTTTCATTGGAAAGCCTTTCCCTCACCGCCGGCTTAATTTCCTCAAGAACGCTTTTAATGATCTGGGGTTTAATGGCGAGAAAAAGGTAATCTGCCTGTTCAACCGCCTGGACATTGGAGTTGTATACCTGACCTCCTACAGAATCGGCAGCTGCCCTTGCTTTTGAAAGCTGCACATCGGAAAAGCCGATGCATCCGGGATCAACTACCCTGGAAACCCCCTTCATAAGCGCAGGCCCCATATTCCCGCTGCCTATACAAGCGATTGCTTTTTTCATTATACGGCTCCTTTATTTCAATGGTCATTATGGCTGATTCACAATTCCTGTGAACAGGATTTGGCTGCCACCGTCGTAAGTGTAATCGTACAGTATGAAAACAAAGGGCTTGTTGCAGATCATTTCAAAAGGCTTGGTGGGTTCAGGCGGCCCTGCGGAAGTTGCCCCCACCATTACAGTTACGGCGGCGGCAGTTGTGCCTTTCTCGTCAACTTTAATAAGGGCCTTTTGTATTGCGTCCGACAGGAATACAGGTAAAGGTTCCTCAATTAAGCCGCCTGTAAGCGGCGCTGCTTTTTCGTCAAACAGGGGAACGCCCAATGCCACAAGCGCTTTTAATAGATCGTCAATTGTGCTATCAATGGAGAAACGCGGCAATAGCAGTTTGCCTGTAGCCATAACTGAACCGCTTTGTATTTTATTAAAATAATCGTTTGTCATGGAGGAAAGCAATTGTGCCGCGCCATCGGTTTTAGGCAAAATGATGTATAAGCCGCCACCATGCTTGAAGCTTAGCGGTATTGCCTGTACCTTTGAGTCTTCGTAGTAGATTTGCCCATCGCCTTCACGCAGCATGAAAAACGCTTTCGTATCGAGCCCAGGCGCGTGGAATGCTTCCTCTTTTGTTTGGCTGGCATCAAATTCCCGAGACCATCCGTCTGAAAAATAAATTGCGTTGGCTATGGCGGCGATGGTCATCGGATTAAATTCCTGTATCACGCTTTTAATCAGGCCGTTTGTGTTATTGCTTGCCCAACGGTTAACAGCGTCTACCGCTTCGCGGGAAGAAAAGTCTACGTTTATGCTGCTTCCCCTGTAAAAATCCATAAAATTTTGCGCAAAATCTTTTTTTAGAGTTACATTTTTTCCCACAAAAATGGCGTTGGCGATTTTCAGGGGATTGTAGTATCCCTTATATTCTATAGCCCCGTAATTTGTTAAGTCATACAGCATCCGCGAAGAGGCTTTGTTAATGTCCGCTTCGCTAATTCCCGACGCTCCCAATGCCGTCAAAAGGGCAGCTTTGTTTTTAGCGTCCGTCGCATTGACAAGGGCGGCAAGGGGCAGCCATGCGGAATAAGGGGAGCAGACAAAATTGCCATTGCCTGAGTTTTTTACAAGCTCCGCGCTCAGGCGGAAAGCAAAGTCATTCGCGCCTTTGGCGGCTTTTTCTGCGGCTGGATTCTGATCGCCGTAAGGCGACAAAAGTTCTTTCGCACTTACATCAACTACCTTGATTGAATTGCCGTAATTCTGAACATCAGACGAGCAAGCCGCAAGCAATCCAATTAAGCTTATGCAGACGGCAAATTTAGCTACTTTAACATTCTTTTTCATCATTTACCCCTTAACTACAATATATTCAAAAAAACAGAAAATCACAATTCTTTTAAAGGTACCACCGTAATATTTCCCAAAAGAGCGGCGCCTGAGATGACAAGCTCCAGTTCTCCGTTTCCAGCGTTTTTATTCACCTTTTGATCCGTCCAGGCGCCGCCCAAAACCGGAACAGCCCTGTTGCTCACCCTGATGCCGCTTTCCACGGCGATTACGCTTTCCCCAAGAATGGAAACCACATTAAGAACCGTCTTTCGCCTGCTCAAATCCGCCCTGCGTATCTTGATATGCTCGCTGCCCAAAATGCTGACAAACTGCATCCCCGATTCTACCGGGCCTGTGATTGTCCTGGACGAAAGAATAGTCAGGCTGCTGCCCTGATTGGCATGACCGGGATAATTATCAACTTCGTCATCTTCGTCCGGCAATTCATTGCCGCCGTAAACGTTTCTCTTTGGCAATTCGCTGCCGCCGTACTCGGCGACCATCTTTTCTACAACAATAAGCTCCCTTTCGCTTTCGATTTTTTGGATGTACTCCACAAGCCTTTCGTACTCTTCCAGGGGCAGTTTGTTTTTGGCGAAACTGTCCGAAAGGTTATCGATGGCTTTTTCTTTTCTTTCTTCGACAATTTCTCTTAACGCAGGAAGTTTCATTTTTTACCCTCAGCAAGAAAAGCCGTGCCGCGCTGCTTCCCGGCGGCCAGGGCTTCCAGCGCCCTGGGCTTTGAACCGTTAGTAATGATGGTCGGGATGTTGTAAGGCATGGTTCTTTCGGCGGCAGATATCTTTGTCGCGATTCCTCCGGTTCCAAGCGCGTTGGAGCTGCCGATGGCTACTTTTTCCCTGACTGCCTTTATATCAACAACTTCATCCACCAGTTCCGAGTCGGGAAACTCTTTGGGGTTTTTGGTGTAAAGCCCGTCAATGTCGCTGAAAAGGATGAGGAGATCCGCACTCCAGAGTATGGCCGACTGGGCTGCCAGGGTGTCGTTGTCGCCGATTTTAATTTCCGCAACCGACACCGTATCGTTTTCGTTGATAACCGGAATGACCCCCTCATCAACCAGCGTAAAAAGCGTATTCCGCATATTCAGGGTACGGATAGGATCAGAAAAATCCTCCTGGGTAAGGAGTATCTGCGCAATGTGAAGGTTGGTTTTCTCAAACGCCCTGCCCCACGCCTTCATGAGCTCAACCTGGCCTACCGCGCAGAGGGCCTGCCTGTAATGAATGTCTTTTTTGCGCGCCCATTTGTCCATGGTCGAAAGCCCCGCCGCCTGCGCTCCTGAAGAAACAATTACGATCTGTTTTCCGCTTTTTACGAGGCTTGCTATCTGGGCGGCAAATTCATCCAGAATCACCGGGTTGATCTTCCCATCCATAGCCGCCAGGGTATTGGAGCCAAACTTGAGTACAATTTTACGGGCTTCTTCCATCAAACGGGCTATCATGGTTAGAGTTTACTGTTAATGGGATTTCGAAACAAGGGATTAAAAGTTTCAATAATCTTGTATAAATGCTATAATAGTGGTATCAAATATTATACATATTCAAAGGAGCGTCTTATGGGCGAAAACAATGCACAGGAAAATGAAGCAAAAGGAAAAGGAAGCGATATTTTACAGGCTGGCAAAGAGAAATTAAAAGCCGGTTCAGAAGCTGCTAAAAAACAAATCCACTTGCTGCCTTTCAGGGATTTAATGGATAAAAAAGTTCCAACAGCGACTCGCGATAAGTATCCGATTTTGAATAAGCTGATACCCTTGACAAACTTTATTTTTACGGGCCTTGTCATTCTCATTTTGATCCTGGTAATCGCCATTGCTGCTGGTGGCGGCTCAAACCCAAAAGCGCTGGCTAAGCAATCTTTCGAATTAGCTATGCAATCTTCAAGCGCGTCCAATACACAAAAGTTAAAAGCGATTGAAAAGAAGGTTGGAAAGCTTTCAGCCAAGAATAAGGCAATCTATGAACAGGAACTGACCCGGTTAGCATTAAGCATGTTTGGCTCCATGTTTAACTTCGGTTTTTAGAAGACCGCAAGGGTTCGCAGAAAACAGGTCAGCACTCAAAATCCAGCATATCGCGAATCTGGCGCGTTTCGTCAATTCCGGGGTATACCTCTTTCAGCTTGAGCCCTTTTTCGGTCAACTCGAATACGCATCGTTCGGTAACATACAACACCCTTTGCCCGCGTCTGATGGCGTTTTTACCGGAAAAACTGATCGCGGAAACGGCTTTTTTGAACTTAATTATTGTACCTTCCTGCTTTATCTGGATCCTGCCGTTTTCATTCGCTGTGAGAAGCCCTTTTGTTGTAAAGCTCATACAAAATACTACGGTTTTTGTGGCGTGGGTGATGTTGGCAAAACCGCCGATTCCGGCGTAACTCCCTTCCAGCTTGTGGGCATTCACATTGCCTTCCCTGTCGGCTTCCAACCCTCCCAAAAAGCAGATGTCAAGGCCGCCACCGTCATAAAAATCAAACTGGGTCGCCATATCGGTGATTATATCCGCACCGATTGTTGCGCCGAACGCAAAGCCAGGCGCCGGAAGCCCGCCTATACCGCCCGCTTCAACAGTAATTGTAATATCTTTCAAGATGCCAATTTTAGAAGCGTATATTCCCACCATTTCAGGAAAGCCGATGCCCAAATTGACTATCTGGCCGGAGCGTAATTCCCTGGCGGCGCGTTCGCCTATAATTCCGGCTGTATCATCTTCGGCAGCGTTTTTTATCGCCGCGTCGTTTTTATTGGAAGACAGTTTGTTTATATAATAATCCATTTGCGAGGCAGGGACGTGTATATCGCCGGAAAGGGCAGGGTTGTATTCCACGATTTCGCTCGGGTTTTCGCACACAACCACAAAATCAACCAAAATCCCCGGTACAATTACATAGCGCGGCCTGGAAAACACATGGCTTACGTGCTCAACCTCTACAATTACCTTGCCGCCGTTACGTTTTGTCGCCTGCGCCAAAGACAGCGCGTCCACGGACAGGTATTCTTTCTCAAAAGAAATATTGCCGTTCGGGTCAACAGTGGTTCCCTTGATAAACGCGATGTCAAATTTAGGGGTGTGATATAAAAGATAATCCTTCCCCTCTATCTCCCGTACTTGAAGAAGCTCCTTTCTGGATTTCTCGTTTAAGGCGCAGGTGTCTATACGGGGATCCGCGTAAATACCAACGCCAACTTCGCTTAGAATCCAGTCCCTGCCCGCAGCAGCGGCGCGTATGGAATGTGATAGCAATCCCAGCGGGAGGCAATACGCCTCGATTTCGCCGGACAGCGCCATTTTCATGGCGACAGGCGAACTGCGGTAATGGCTTGCAACGATCTCGCTTACCGCCCCGGCTTTTATATAGGGGTCCGCGTAGCGGTTTTCATCCCAACCGCCTATACTCGCAGAGCAAAATAAGCGCAGGTTTTTTGGAGAACCTGTTTCAACAAACCTTTTATATAAAGCCTCGTGGAGCTCCTCCGGGTTCGACAACGCCAAAAAAGAGTTAACAGCGACGCAATCCCCATCTTTGATAGAGGCGACCGCTTCTTTCGCGGAGATGATTTTAAACATCAAATTACCCTCTTGGCTTAAGTATAATGCATTACTCGCGAATATGGCCCGAACCGGATATGCGGTACTTGATGGTCGTCAGGGCGTCAAGGCCCATCGGGCCGCGGGCATGGAATTTCTGCGTACTGATCCCAAGTTCAGCCCCGAAGCCGAATACCCAGCCATCGGTAAAGCGGGTAGAAGCGTTGGCGTAAACACAGGCGGCGTCTACCCGGCGGCAGAATTCCTCGGCGGAGTTGAGATCGTTGGTAAGTATTGCCTCGGAGTGTTTTGTGCCATAGGTGTTGATGTGGTTAATAGCCTCGTCCAAGGAAGCGACGGTTTTTACCGCCATGATATAGTCAAGAAACTCCGTAGCCCAGTCTTCGGGAATGGCATCCTTTACAACGAGACCGGCTGGCAGGGTACCAATGGCCGCCATGGAATCCCCGTCGCAGCGAAGTTCCGCCTTGCCGGCAAGCCGCCGGGCAACAAGGGGCAAAAGCACCCCTGCTATGTCTTTGTGTACCAAAAGCGTTTCCACGGCGTTGCAGGCTCCCGGCTTCTGGAGCTTGGCGTTTGCGATAATTTCCACTGCCTTGCCAATGTCCGCCGATGGCTCAACGTAGATGTGGCAGTTGCCTTCCCCGGTTTCGATTACAGGAACCTTGGCGTTGTCCACCACCCGCCGGATGAGTTCTTTCCCGCCCCTGGGAAGAACCGCATCGATCCAGCCCCGCGCTTTGAGAATCTCGTCTACCTCGTCCCTTGAACCTGAATCAGCCAATTCGACCGCTCCTGGGATACCTTTTTCCTCAAGGCCTTTTTTAATGGCCTTCACCAGCGCCCTGTTCGATTCCAAAGCCGCAGAGGAGCCGCGGAGCAAAATGGCGCAGCCCGCCTTGTAAGCCAGGGAAAAAGCGTCAACAGTAACGTTTGGCCGGGACTCGTAGATGATCGAAACCACACCCAAAGGAACAGCGGTCTGTTGTATTAAAAGCCCGTTTGGCGTTTTCCAGCCGCTAATGATTTTGCAGACAGGGTCGTCCAGGCGTATCACCTGGTTTATCCCTTCGATAATTTCCTGTATTCTTGCCGGATTCAGCGACAGCCGGTCTACGAGGGCTTCTCTCATACCCGCTGCCCTTGCTTTTTCCACATCCACTTTATTCGCAGCAAGTATTTCTTCGCTTGCGGCTTCGATGGCTCCGGCAACCTTTTCCAGGGCCAAATCCTTGGCCTGCCGATCCTGCAGAGCTAAAACAGCCTGCGCGGCTTTTAGCGACTTAAATACATTTTCAAGGGAATTCATAGTAACACTATTTATCACGGGAATGATAATTCTTCAAGCCTCCGAGGGAGCGGTAAATGGGAATTTATGCTTTTTTCTTTCTTTAATTATTAATTGAATAAAAATTATTCCTATTATCATTTCCATCCCATTAATATATAAGTTATACAAATTCACATTTATTCTGGGCTTATTCATTACCACTATTGTAATTATTACATTATAGGCTGCATGAGCCACAGCGGCAGGCCATACGCTGTTTGTTTTTATCCGTGCCCATCCAAAAACAGCTCCAAGTGATATACAAGTTATAGTCATATATACAAATCCGCCCAATATTGGCGTTTCAAGGTAATTATAACCAGCCAAATTTATTGGTAAATGAAACAGCCCCCATATTACTCCCAAAAAAACAATGCCTCTTATTACCCCAAATTTATTGATAAAAATATTTTGTAAATAGCCCCTCCAGGCCAATTCTTCGCCAAGCGCCTGGGGGATAGTAAGAATTGTTGCCAAAACCATCGAAAGCAGTATATTTACAAAAAATATAGCCGGTTTATTCGGTTGTGGTATAATTGTTCCTACATTTTCAAGTTTCCATTCCCCATCAATATTAATGAAACTGGGATAATCAGAAAACCATAGAACTGACAATAATATAGCAATAACAATAACCATTATAATGCAAAAAATGAAAGGCCAAAATAGCGGTTTTACAGGCTTTAAGCCTAATTCGTTAAATCCTATTTTTTTTGTAAAACAGAAAACAAGCAGGACAATGGACGGAATAAACATACAAATTGTCAGGAAAACACTTTGAAGCTGGTTTATACTTCCATTAAAGAAATCACCCGCAAGAAATATTGTTAATATTTGTAATGCCCACGTAATTGCCATAAAAACAATGATATATATAATAGTTATTTTAGGCATTTTTTTATCCACAATAAACCTCCGATTCTTTACCATATTAATTTGCATATCTTCTATGCTTTTCATTGCATAATTATACCCATTATGCTACAATTCCGGCTACTGTGGAATTTGTTGATAACGTATGATTTCAGAGTGGCAACAAGAGAGATTATGGACAAGCTGACAATCCTCAGGGAAAAATTCGGCTATTCATCTTTCCGTCCGGGGCAGGAAGAAGTGATAGACGCTATTCTTGCGGGAACTGACGCCCTTGCGGTGATGCCGACAGGAGCCGGAAAATCCCTCTGCTATCAAATACCCGCCCTTATGCTTGACGGTATGACCATCGTTATCTCACCGCTGATTTCACTGATGAAAGATCAAGTCAGCGCATTGAAAGAAGCAGGGTGCGGGGCGGCCTTTTTAAACAGTTCTTTAAGCGGCAGTGAATATTATGACACAATGGACGATGTAATGAACGGCAGGATTAAGTTGCTCTACATTGCTCCTGAACGTCTGCAAAGGGCGGATATATCTGATGTTATGATGGGAAATGTTCCGCTTGTTGTAGTTGACGAGGCGCATTGCGTGTCACATTGGGGGCATGACTTCAGAACAAGTTATCTGCAAATAGCGGGATTTATTAAAAGCATTAAACCTCGTCCTGTAGTTGCGGCTTTTACCGCAACTGCAACCGTTAATGTAAGAAACGACATTTGCAAATTACTGGCGTTACGCAAACCTCTTTCCGTGAACACAGGTTTTGACAGACCTAATCTTTATTTTGAAGTACAAAAACCAAAAGATAAAAATATTGCCCTTTTGGAATGTCTTGACAAGCGAAAGAAAGCAAGTGGTATTATTTATTGCGCTACCAGAAAAACCGTAGAAGAAACCTGTGGTTTTCTGATTAGCTATGGTTTTAAAGCTACCCGTTATCACGCAGGTCTTGACGATGAAGAGCGCAGAAAAAATCAGGACGATTTTATTTATGACCGCAAAATAGTGATGGTAGCGACTAACGCATTCGGCATGGGGATTGATAAGTCAAATGTGTCCTATGTTATCCATTACAATATGCCCAAAAATATCGAAAGTTATTATCAGGAAGCGGGACGCGCGGGAAGGGACGGTTCTCCTGCGGACTGCATTCTTTTGTACAATGGTCAGGATGTGCGGATTAATCAGTACCTCATAACCCATGGCGAAGACGAAGAAACTGCAAACTTTGAATTGCAAGCCCACAATCTGGAATTGCTTAAACAAATGACTTTCTATGCTACAGGAAGCGACTGCCTTCGCCGCCGCTTGCTCGCCTACTTCGGCGAACAGACGACAGCAAACTGCGGCAACTGTTCAAACTGCCTGGCGGAATTTGACGAGACCGATGTTACTTTGGAAGCGAGAAAAATCGTTTCCTGCGTATTCCGCCTGAAACAACGAGGCAGAAGTTTCGGCAAGACCATGATCATCGATATTCTGCGTGGCAGTAAAAACGAAAAAATTCTCCGCTTCGGCTTTGACACCCTCAGCACTTTTGCGATAATGTCCGATACAAAAGCGCACAGGATTAGGCAAATCCTTGATCACCTTATTAATACAGGTTTTTTGTCGGTGGAAGAAGGCGAGTATCCGGTTGTAATGCTTGGTAACGCAGAAAGACTGCTCAAAGGAGAGGTGCGCGTTTTAATGAAACTGCCGCAAGAGCATGAAAAAACCCATGATGAGAAAAAGCCAAAGAAAAAGGGTGAAGAAATTATTGCCGCACAAAATGTGTCCGACAATATTGATGATGGCTTACTGGACAAATTAAAAAAATTGCGAAAGGAAATCGCCTCAAAAGAATCTGTTCCGGCATACATTGTTTTTTCTGACGCAAGCCTGCGGGATATGTGCCGCAAAAAGCCTCTCTCGCTCGTTCAATTTTCAGGTGTTAATGGGGTGGGGAGCGCAAAGCTGGAAAAGTACGGAGACATTTTCACTAGTCTTATCCGTGAATATTATGAAGGATAATATTTTCATATTTTACTATTTTTTGGTATAAATTTATCCATAAAAGATAGCATTTCAATTAACTGATCCACAAGATCATCGTTGATACTTGTCCAGGAATAACAATATCCAGGGAAGTATGGGCATAAACTATACTTTTTCTGTTCATAATTAACCTTAATAAAAGCCAATGGACGCAAACCAGTCTTATCTGTCTGAACACAATATCTGCACCCGTCACATTTTTTTGTACGATTCACAACAAAACATTGATTCTTTTCACTCATTGAATCAAAGGCAGTTAAATAGGTCTTCAAGCCATTGGGTATGCATAAACCAAAAACAACGGGCTGTTGCACATAAAAATCATATTGCGCCGATATGCCTGTATGCCTGATTTTATATTCAAATCCGCCTTTAGGCGGTTCCTTGCCCCATAAAGGGTTTGCATAAGTCAATGTTAATTTACAGTCGCTTGCAGTTATATTATATATATCAAACCGTTTATATCCCTGCTTAATCATCCAGTTTTCAAGTTTACGGAATGATGATTCGCCAAGCAAGGAAGCATATATATCCGAACTGTAAGGATAATTTCTGTCAAAAAGACAATATATAAATTCAGCAATGTTTGATTCCGGACGGTTTGCCAGCCAAGTCCATGCTATTGGTAATTTACTGTAATTATTTATACCAAGTCTTGACAATATTTCCTGTTGCTTTTTATTGATTTTTGCATTTGAATCATGACCAACCAAATACATACTTTGCAGTAATGAATCCATTTCTTTTGTGAATTTCCGCATATTCTTTTTTAGCTCTGGTTTACCATAAGAAGTGGCATTGAAACGATTGGGATAAGCATCATCTTCATGCAAAGACGAAACAAAAAGCAAAGGCTCATTAAAAGCCAGTTGATATAAATTTTTAATTAAATTATAAAATTGTTCCTGTTCAGCAATATCAATTTTTGCATTTTTATCCGGAATAAATTTTGGAAACATATCCATATAAGCTTGTGCCATTCTTTGTTCTAAACTGGTAAATCCCATTTTTATACCTCCTTTTAATTTTAAATTCTTTAACTAAAATGTTATGCCCATATGGACATATTACTAAAAAGCTTTTTTCTTACATAAAAATCTTAATACAAAAATTGTGCTGTCAATTATTTTATTTTTGCCTCTCCATGAATTTGATATTGCAAAATCAAATTTTCTGGGAAATTCCCATAATCCATCACTATTACGTTGTTTTAATATCCAATCGTAATACTTTTGTTCGTATTTTGACCACCCATTGAATTGTGAAATTAAAGACAGAGCGCGAATCCAGTTCCAAAAATCCCTGCTGTCCCTGTTCTTAGCATCTAATGCAATAAAATCACCAGGGCAATTATTGTATACATAATAAATTCCTTCCGCCTTTTCCATGCAATAATCCACCAATGATTGATCGGTACTATTATTGATATAGTTAATACCTTCATTTGGGGATAATAGCAAAAGATTATAATAATTGAACGGCGGAATAATCCGTTTGGTAATAAACCCAAAATGCTCATTTTGTTGTTTATTATCAGCGTTGAAATCATAAAAACCGTTTGACAAGGAATTTTCAGCAAAATTTGCCCAGCGTTTCCTGTGCTTATCAAGATTAACGTTATTTTTATCAATCAACGAAAGCATAGCCGCATTTACTAACGGAATAAACATTTCAGGCCACCAGCGTATATTGTCCTGTTTTTCTGATTGATCCCAATTTTCTTTATTATCCAATGCTTTTAATAACGATTTTGTCACTTTTTTAAGGCAAGTGTGATTTTCATCAAGCCCATACGATAAAAGAAGTCGAATTACGCCTTCCGTATAGCCATGAAAAGGAGGCCAAAACCCCCTGTCGTTTTGGCTGTCTTCATATTTTTTAACAAAAGGGTGAATACATACTTTTTTATAGGCTTCTTTATATTCCTTGCTATCAGGAGGACACCCTTTAAACTCCTTTAATAAAACGAATTCAGGGATTGGATCAGGCTTCATATTTAGCAGTCTGTCTACAATTTTATTTAAATCAATACTTTCCAAAATTTTCTCCAGTTTAAAAAACTCCTCCATTCTCCATGATTGCCTTATTCACAAAATCCATGTGGTATAATTTTTCCCAATGGTTTATGTTCAATGTCCCTTTTTTGAGACGGATTGCCAAAATGCAGCAATTCTCGTCTTTTTCATTGTTTGCCATGTCATACCAATCTGCAAAAGCTTTACGGAGTTTAATCCTTAATTCGGCGTTTTTCGGGTCTGACACCCAACCAAGATTCTCTCCAATTCCAATTGCGGTAAACATCTCAGGGCAAGTCGCGATAGAAACCTCCGAGTTTTGGGCGATTTGCTGCATTTTGTTAGATTTTCCATAAGTAGTAACATAGAACACACCATCTTCATAGTAGGCATCCACAGTTCGGACAACCGGTCGTGGCTTCCCGTCAGCGTTTGGTTCGCGGGCGACAGTCGCAAGCGCGATAGCGTTGTCTTTGCCATTGCCAAACTTTTCTTCAAGCAATTTTATCCCTTCTTCATACTCACTCATCTGCAATATCTCCAAAATGATAATAAATTATTTTGCCAGGTACCATTCAGCCTGACTATTGTACATATTACGGTATATTTCGCAGTCTGTCATCAGAGATCCATGCGTGCCATCGCCCACAATACATCCCTTATCCATTACAAGTACGCGATCGGCTATTTGTGTGGAACCTAAACGGTGTGTTATTATAATTGATGTTTTGCCTTTGGACATCTCAATAAATTGGCGATAGACGCGGCTTTCTTCCAACGGATCGATCGCGGCAGTAGGCTCATCCAGTAAGATTGTATCATAGGAGCGGTATAAGCCGCGAGCAATGGCTACGCGCTGCCATTCACCGCCTGAAAGATCAACGCCTTCAAAATCACGGGAAAGCATGGTTTCAGCGCCATTCGGGAAACTGCCGCTTTCAAGCGTTACGCCAGCCTGCTCAAGCGGCGCTTCAATGCCCGCTTTGCTTTCAAAGTCACTGATACATATATTGTCGCGGAGCGTCATTTGGTAACGCTGATATTTTTGGAATACGCCGGATACATTACTGAAAAGACTCTGAGTGTTTGTATTGGAAGTGTCCATGCCGAATAATATTACTCTGCCTTCGCTGGGTTTGTAGATTCCGGTTAACAGCCGTGCCAGGGTTGTCTTTCCCGCGCCGTTTTCACCCACAATTGCAACTGTTTCCCCGCTCCTGATCGTCAGGTTAATTCCGCTGACGCTGTCTGTCTCTACGTTGGGGTATCTGAAACATGCGCCTTCTACAATAATTCCCATTTCCGGTTTTCGTTCGCAGGCGCATCCGCCGCGTTCAGGCAATTCCATAAAACGGCTAAAGTTATGCGCCATACCAAGCGACGACGCTATATTCCCTATGTGATTGCGGACAATATCATCCATTACGGCGAAGAGCATTCCCATACCCTCATAAACCGCCGCAAACACGCCTACAGATATTTCGCCTTTTAACAGAGCGTCAAACAGCATGAAAATAATGCCGCCGTTTCCCAGCAAAGTAAAAAAACTCATGGCCAAATTTATAAGATTGGTTTTCCGGTTCGCTTCCCATTCCGCCTTGTTCAGTCGGCGCATGGTATCCATAAACAGGCGTATAAAATATGCGTATCCGCCCAGCAGTCTGGTTTCCTTAAACCATGTCTTGTGCGTGATCGCTTTTTCATGCGCCTCAAATTCACGGCGTATGGGCGCGGCTTTATCCTCAAATTTTTCAATGATATTGGTGCGCGTAAGCTGTCCGGCCAGAGACGGAATGAAAATCAATACTATACAGATGATGAACAGCGGTTTTAAATAATACAGGTACACGGCCATAAACGCAAAAAACGGCAGATAAAATGTGAAGAGCGTTATTCCAATAAAGATAATGTAGCTGATCGTGCCTGAGCCTTCCTGCGCCTTATTAATATCGTCGTGGAGGTTTGTATCTTCCAGGCATATGGGATCGATTTTCGCCATCTTGCCGTGAATTATTTTGGTCATTTCCCCATTCATTTTGTTAAAACAGACACTGTGCATAAAGTTATGTATGCCGTTAAGCAGCTCGCGCAGAAGCATGGACAGCCCCAGTGCGGCAACAGCCAAATACGCATTTCGCATAACGCCGTTATGCGTAATTACAGCCTCCACGGAGTCATAAAAACGCTGCATCATGAAAGTGGTGAACCCGTAACTTATACCGTGCACAACAGCCACAATATTAATGAAAATAAACAGGAACGGAATGGTTTTAAATGTCATGGACAGGCCAAAGCGTACTATTTTGTTAAATGGCACTTTGGGGCGTTCAGCCTTTTTAGTTTCTTCAGGCATATTGAGTTTCCTTGTCCTGCGCATACCACCCCGCCTGTGCGTTGTACATTTCCGCATACAGCCCATTATGCGCCATCAATTCCGCATGGGAGCCTGTTTCTATAATTTTGCCCTTATCCAGCACATAGATCACGTCGGCCAGTTTTGTGGAACCCAGCCTGTGGCTAATGAAAATAGTGGTGCGTCCCTGTGAGATTTGCTCAAATTTATGGTAAACGTGGCTTTCATTGACAGGATCGAGAGCTGCGGTCGGCTCGTCCAGAATACAGAGCGGCGCTTTATTGACAATAGAACGCGCCATAGCAGCCCTCTGCCATTCGCCGCCTGAAATGTCTATGCCGTCTTCGTGTATTTTGCCAAGCTGGGTGTCCAGCCCGTTTTTCAATTTGGCGGCGGCTTCCGTCAATTCCGTCAGTTTTACAGCTTCTTCTACCGCAATGCGCTTTATGCTTTCCTCATCATGCGGCATCGCGATAGCGATATTTTCATATAAGGTCAGGAAATACCTGGCGAAATCCTGGTACACAACAGAAGACAGGGCTTTAAGCTGCGCCTGTGAAAATTCACGTAACTCGCGCCCGTCCACAAATATATTGCCTTCATAGTTTGTATACAGGCCTGTAAGAAGTTTTGTGACAGTTGTCTTGCCGGCTCCGTTTACTCCCACGAAGGAATAATGCTTACCGTTTTCAATTACAAACGATACGCCGTTTAAAATTGAGTGCTCAGTACCGGGGTAGGTAAATGATACATTGTCAAATTCTATTTTATTAAAACTGATACTCTTGGCGGGAAGGTCTGCGGCATCCGGTATTTCGCTCAGCGCCATAAATTCGGTAAAATCTTTTAAGTATTCTCTTTTGCGGGAAATATCCTGCACTATCCAGTTAACGCCCCATGACAAACGCCCCGACAGGCTCATTATCCCTACTATAAGGCCGACAAACATACCGTAGTTAATCAAGCCTGACATGGCAGGCTTTAGCAGCGCCAGCATGGTAAACACCGCTACCAATGAGCATATAACGCCGCCCATTTTATTTTTAAAGAAATTTGACAAATCCACTTTAAGGCGGAACTTGCGCGCAAAATGATACTGATCCGAGTACTGCCTGTTCAGCGTATCTGTGTAGCCGTACATGGCACGTTCATCCGCGGCATCTCGGCTTTTCAGAACATCAGAAATATAATTAACCCGCCTGTCTATTTTTGTCATTTCTTTGTCAGCATCGTAACTGCGTCTGCCCGCCCTGACCGCGAATATCATGACAGGGACGCTGACTGCTATAAGGCATAACGCTACCCACCAGATTTGGGTAAAAAGCGTTATCAGGATGCCTGATATAAAAAGAACAGTTTCCGCCACATCCATTATACGCTGGTACATTTCCCGCACCTGCGTGTCAAATGCAGGCGCGACCCTGGCAATCAGATCCGCCGTCTTTGAGTTTTCGATATGTTTATATTCCAGTTTTGCGACTTTGTTTATCATTAACGGCCGCAATCTGCTGCGTAATAAAAGCGACCACCGGCATATCATGAATCTTTCCACCGCGCCGTACAATATGTAATACGCAGCCATAGCCATGACAAGGGCGATTGGCCCATAGATCGCCTGGCGCACAGCGCGGCCTGCCAGTATATCCAGCGCTGTGTTTACATAGGCCGCTGTAACAAAAATATTCAATGTGGGAATAAATGCGGTTATCAACCGTCTTAGGGCTGTCAGCGATGAATACAAAGGAGTAGCGCGGAATGAAAGCCCTATCATATCAGGCATTGAATATTTTCGGACAGTTAGCAGCATACTCTCATACTTAATATTCTGAATAATACTATTTTTCTGTTACCGGAGTAAACCATTCCATTTGGCAGTAATTTCCGTCATATTGCCTTGTGTCTATCCTTTCAAAATATATTTTGTCTCTTAATAAAGAATACTTTGCATTTTCATCATTCATATATTTTAGGATTGCGCTGTACATTTTATTAGCAATTTCTCTGTTAATGTCGTAATAATGATGCTGCCCGATATAACGAAATCGGGCACACATTGAAGTATTGAAAGCAACACCGCTCAATCCATGGGGAATGTCAGATAAATTCCGCACCTGAACCGAAGGCAAATACTCGGAATACTTTTCTTCATGGTTAATTTTGTGGGTAAAACCGATATAAACATCGGGATTTATTACCTTCTTAATTTGGCGGCGTTCATTTTCCCAAAAGAGTTTTCCGACATTGGGGGCTGTTTTTATGGATATTTCAAACGGGATTTTATTCGGTTTTCCTATAATGTGGAACCGTGGAACTATTACAAATTCGGGGCCAAAAAAAGCATTATCATTAATTTTGTTTTCATCGAAAAGATGTAAAGGCGGCTGTATTTTTACAATTTGCCCTGACTTGCGTAAATTGCCTGGCGTTATACCGAATTCGCGTCTGAATGACCTGCTGTATGAATTCTCATAGCCAAAGCCGTATTCAAGCGCGATATCAATTATGTTTTTTTCCGTTTTTAACAGATCGTTAAGGCTTTCAGACAGTGTTCGGGAACGTATATAACCCGATATTGTCTTGTTAAACGCAAAACTGAACAACCTGCGTAAATGCACCTCCGAAAGGCTGTATCTTTTTGAAAGAGTAAAGGCGTTAATTTTACTTTTAATGCCTTCTTCAACATCAAGTAAAATATTTTCAAGTAATATATAAGGTTTCATTATATACCTCAGTACTCCCTATTCCCTTTCCTCTGCGAAATACCCCCGCCATGCCCTTTCAATTCCCGCCAGATCCGTTTCGCGGTTCAGGAGATTCTTTACATGGGTACCCCATTTCAGGTTGTCGCAAAAATAACTAAAAAAACGCCTCGCCCGGCTTAGGTGGAATTCCGGGGGCTGGTAGCGGGATAAAAGCTCCAGGAAACGAAGCCCAGTTTCCTCAAAAAAGACACTTTTCTTTGCCATGTTCGTGATATTCAAATTTTCAACCACCTCCGCGAAGACCCAGGGCTGGCGTACTGCCAGGCGGCCTATCATAACCGCGTCGCAGTCTTCGCTACGGCGCAGTATTTCCTCGGCGGAAGCTATGTCCCCGTTACCCGCCAGGGGGATGCGGAGCTCCTTTCTGAGGGCGGGAATGTAGTCCCAGCGGGCCCTGCGTTTAAACTTTTCTTTGGCGGTTCTGGGATGAAGGGTGATTAATTCAACGCCTTCTTCTTCAAGGCGGCGGCAAAACCTGACCAGATAGTCAAAATCGTCTTCCAGGCCGGTACGCAGTTTTACACTGAGCCGGCGGCGGGTTTTAGGCCGAATTTGGCGGATAAGGGCACAGGCGCGGTCTACATCCGCCATCCAGCGGACTCCGGCGCCGGTGCGGGTTATGGCTGGCGCGGAACAGCCCATGTTTATATCGATGCCCAAACATTCATACCTGTCCAAAAGGCTAGCGGCACGGACAAGCTGGGTTTCTTCCGCGCCCACAATCTGGTAGACCAGTTTTTCCGGGCATGGGCCGCCGTCGGCGTACCATGCCTCGAAGGGCCCCCCGCTGATAAAAGCGCCGGCGCTTATCATCTCCGTAAAGTATTCATCGGCGCCGGTTTTAGCTGTTCCGCCGCCTGAGGGCTTGAAACTCTCTATTAGTTCCCGTAGCGCCCTATGGCTTAATTCCGCCATGGGTGCTAGTAATAATGGAGTAGACATGATATAATTATTAGGCAATGCGTGGAAAAAAAGGAATCCGTCCGGCTTGTACCAGGTACTTGACTTATAGGTTATACTGGTCTAAAATGTATGAAAGAAGAGGAGCGTACCCATGATAGCAAAGAGTGATATGCCCAGCATCAATGACAAAGCCCCGGAAGGCGCAAAACCGGAAGGTGGAAGTTACAGAGTGCTTGTGGTTGATGATTCAATGTTTATTGCGAAACAGCTTGGTCAGATTTTTACCTCCGAAGGGTTTGAAGTTGCGGGAACTGCTGCCGATGGGGCCCAAGGGGTCGAATTATACAAGACATTACACCCAAACCTTGATCTGGTTACCATGGACATTACCATGCCGGTTATGGACGGGGTTACTGCCCTGGAAAAAATCCTGGAATTTGACAAAAATGCTTGTGTGATAATGGTCAGCGCCCTGGGGAAAGAAGATGTTGTGAAGAAATCCCTCCTTATGGGTGCAAAAAGCTATATCGTAAAGCCCCTGGATCGCAAAAAGGTTCTGGAGAGGGTGGTTTCCGTATTAAAACGTTAGATCATTAGCGTTGGAAAGGTGCCGAAATGAAAAAAAATTTCTCTTTTTATTCAATAATTATAGTAGTTATAATGTGCCTTATAGGTTGCGTCTCGGAAAGCCGCCGAAGCGTGGATGTTCATCAAACCCGCTCTTCGTTGAGATCCTACAACGGTCCCCGAGCGTCAATCGCAATTGGTAACTTTGAAAACCGTTCCAGTTTTCAGCGGGGAATTTTTTCGGATGGCGAAGACAGGCTGGGAGGCCAGGCAAAAACCATTCTCGTAAACCACTTACAGCAGACAAACCGCTTTACCGTACTTGACCGTGACAGTATGGAAGAAGCCAGGCGGGAAGCTGAAATTCGCGGGGAAGCCCAGGAACTTATAGGCGCATCCTACGTCATTTCCGGTGATGTTACTGAATTCGGCAACAAGGTAGTTACCGACTACCAGGGTTTTGGCATATTTGGGCGTGGCAAGAGCCAGATTGCCTATTCCAAGGTAAGCCTTAACGTAGTAGATACCCGTACAAGCGCCGTGGTTTATTCGGTTCAGGGAGCGGGCGAATACGCGCTTTCCGACCGGGAAGTTCTGGGGTTTGGCACTTCATCATCCTATGATTCTACCCTGAACGGCAAAGTACTTGATCTTGCTATTGCCGAGGCCGTTGACAAGCTAGCCGAAGGCATCGATTCAGGCGCATGGAAACCTTAGGGCAACTACGCCTCTTTTTGCTTGCCTTACTGTCAGTTATCTGTTTTTCCGCCTGTACCAGCGCGCCTGGGCCGCTTTACACTTGGGGAAATTATGAGAATAAAATCTACGCTTACCTGCAGGGTGAAAGCCCGGCGGAGCAGATCTACGCTCTACAAAACGATCTCATAAAAATTGAAGAAACAGGGAGAAAAGCCCCGCCGGGCTATTACGCTCACCTGGGCATGCTATATGAGGAAGTTGGCGAGCATGGGCTGGCTATTTCATGCTTCATGGCAGAAAAAGCCCGGTTCCCCGAAGCCGCCGTTTTTATGGATTATCTGCTTGAAAGGTACAAATTATGACACTCCACATCAGGATTTTTTTTATATTCTTTTTTGCGGCGGGAATCCTCTTTTGCGCCTGTGCCGTACAGCCGCCCGTAAAGCCAAGTGAGCCAATCGACATATACGCCGCTTTTCGTGCAAGCAACCCGCGCTCCATTCTGGTAATGCCGCCTGTAAACCACTCGCCGGATATCAATGGTTCCGATGCTTTTCTCGCTACTTCCACCTGGCCTCTGGCGGAAGCGGGGTATTACATTATCCCGGTAAGCCTTTCCAGCCGGATGTTCATAGAAAACGGCATAACCGTAGCGGAGGACGCCCACGCGATAAAACCCTCCAGGTTGCGGGAAATCTTTGGCGCAGACTGCGCTCTGTATATCACAATAACCCGTTATGGCGTAGTGTATATCGGAATCGACAGTATTGTAGAGGCGGCGGCTTCCGCAAAGCTCGTTGACCTTAGAAACGGCATAGAGTTATGGTCAGATTACCTTGCGATGTCAGAGAGCAGTAACAGCGGGAATAAAAACGATAATATTCTGGAAATAGTTATTAACGCGGCGCTAAATCAGGTCATAAACACCATTTCAGACAGGGCTTACGATGTGGCCAGGAACGCGAACCACCAAATGCTTTCAGCTGGGCGTAAAAAGGGCCTGCTGTACGGGCCATATCATCCAAAATATGGAAAAGATTAGGAGGCATCATGAAAGCACAGGCAATCGCGGATAACATTTTTTGTATCCATGCTGATATTCATACAAAAGAGCTTTTTGAAGGAATTTGGCCTATTCCCAATGGGGTTTCCCTTAACTACTATGTTGTGAAGGGCGAGAAAACAGCTTTTATCGACCTTTTCCGGGACTGGGACGGGGCGGCCGCTCAGGTTGAAGAAGCCCTTGCTTCAGCCGGCACGGATTTTTCCTCTGCAGACTACCTCGTCCTGAACCACCTTGAGCCTGACCACACAGGCTGGCTTAAGAACTTCCGGGAGAAAAACCCGAAGGCCGAGATCATTTCCACTCAAAAAGGCATAGATCTGGTTAAGTCTTTCTACAAGATCGATACCGGTTTAAGGGCAGTAAAAGACGGGGAAACGCTGGATTTGGGGGGAGGAAAGGTTCTTACTTTTTTTGAAACCCCAAACCTGCACTGGCCTGAGACGATGGTTACCTGGGAAAGCGCGTCGGGAACCCTTTTTCCCTGCGATGCTTTTGGCTCCTACGGCGCCCTGGGCGACAGGGTTTTTGACGATCAATTTAACGAGAAAGAGCATGCCCTTTTTGAAGAAGAATCTTTAAGGTACTACGCCAACATCATTTCGTCTTTTTCGGCTTTCGTGGAACGGGCGATTCAGAAGCTTTCCAGCCTTGATATTAAATGCGTTGCCCCCAGCCACGGAATCATCTGGCGGAAAGACCCAAAAAAGATCATTGCCCGCTATTCAAAGTTTGCTTCCTGGGCAAAAGGGCCGGCGGAGAAGGAAATCGCCATCGTTTGGGGCTCAATGTACGGGAACACTAAAGCCGCTTTGAATGCCGTAATATGGGGAATCGAAAAAGAAGGCGTGCCTTACACCCTCCATCGCGTTCCAAATGAAGACATCTCCTATGTCCTTGCCGCCGCTTTCAAAAGTTCCGGCCTGATTATTGCAATGCCCACCTACGAGTATGCCGTTTTTCCCCCAATGGCCTATGCGCTGGACATCTTCCGGCGCAAGCATATCTTTGGAAAGAAGGCCCTCCGCATCGGCTCCTGGGGCTGGGTCGGGGGAGCAAAAAGGGAATACGATGCCACCCTGGAAAACCTAAAATGGGACAGCGTAGAATCCTTTGAATGGGCAGGCTACCCCACGGAAACGGATTTCGCGGTTCTGGAAGCAAGGGGCAAAGAGCTAGCCCAGAAAGTGAAAGCGGGTTAAGGTCTTAACTCAAAATATCTCTCACGAAGGCACAAAGAACACAAAGTTTTAGGCTTAATTAATTAATTCCGATACACCTTCTAGTATTTTTATGTTTCAGGGGCTGAGAAATTAAGGATAAATTTCTTGTTTTCCTTTGTGTCCTTTGTGAGCTTTGTGTCTTTGTGAGATTTTATTTTAAAAAATACACTTAATTTGATGATGTTGCGCTCATGATCCCGAGGAGCTGTAGTGCTTTACCCCGAAACGCCAGACAAGGACGCAGGGCAGGATGAACGCGAAGCCCAGGAGGGGGATGAGCATATAAACCCAGGCAGGGAAAAAGACGCCCTGGGTTGCTGTACGACCTGTGAGGTAAAGAAGCGGAAGGTAGTTCATGCAGCCAAAGGGGATGATAAACGTGAAAAAGCGGGCGATCCACTTGCCGTAAACAGGCAGCGGGTAGCTTGCGAGTTCCCTTCCGCCGTCGGTGAAGATATTGATCACCTCAAGTCCCTCAAGCGTGAAAAAACACACCGTGGCACCCAGAATGAAAACCCCGGTGAAAACAGCCGCACCTCCCAGAACCATCATTACCATGGTAATTATCTTTGGGAAATCCCAGACTATGCCCGTTCTGGGGATAATCGCACAGAGAATGACAATGCCCAAAATGGTTTTATTCAAGCGGGTGATGTCGGTTTTGCTGCCCAGCACCTGAATGATGGTGCTTCGGGGCCGCAGCAGTACCCGGTCAAATTCGCCGAGAATGACCATCCGCGAAAATGAATCAAAACCGCGTGCAATACATTCCGAAAGCGAAAAAGCCGTGTATGTTACACCGAAACAGAGGGCAGCTTCCGCGAAACTCCAGCCTGCAAGGCTTCCGAAACGTAGGAACATAAGGTCAAGGCCGATAAAGGCAAAGAGCATAGAAAGGCTCTGCGCCGCTGTTACAAGCCACGCGGAAAACCGGTATTCAAGTACTGCCTTAAGGCTCATGGACAAATACTTGAAATAAATGAGGTTAATCCGCTTCATCAGCCCCCCTGTACTACAAGACGCTTCAGCGCTGCCCTGAACCCCAAAAGCCCAAGGCCAATCAAAGCCATAAGCCAGAAGAGCTGCACGACCAGACCGAGCAGGGCCTCAGTCCCGGCAATATGCCCGGAATAAATGCGGAAAGGGAAATCCGCTGTGTAACGGAAGGGCAGGAAGGCTGTTATCCGTTGCAACAGGGGCGGCATAAAAGGAATGGGGATGACAGCGCCCATAAGGAATTCCCCGGTAACACCCACAAAGAGCCTTGCCCCGTTCGGATTTAACGAAACAAAAGTAACCAGGCAGATGACCATGGAGAGGGCAGTAGCAAGAAAGGCGGCAAGGATGAGTGATGGAACGAATAGTGCGAAGGCCTGAAAGTCGGGGGGAAGATGGAAACCCCAGGAACCTGGCAAGAAAGATGCGACGATGAAAATGGGAAAACAACGGAGTGTAGTGCGGGCAATCCTGAACGCCAGAACACGGCTGAACCAGAATGAATAAAGCGAAAGCGGCCTTGCGAGCTCGTAGGCAACATTGCCTGACGCAATCAGTTCCAGCAGCTCGTTGTCCATGCTCCAGAGCATCACAAGCGCGAGGAAGGCCTGACGAAGCCAGATCAGATCCGCAAGCTGATCCAGGCTCATGGGCGCCACCGCATTTGAACTTTCATAAAAAGCGCGGAATACCAGGAGCTGTATGGTTCCCCAGAAAAACTGGGTTGCTACACCGGCCCAGGCGGCGGCCCGGTACTGCATCCCAGCGATCAGCCGGATTTTGAAGATCGCAAGGTAAGGTCGCGCCAAATTCGCCGCCATTTTCACAGGTTCCCTTCAAGGTACAGCGAAGCGATAAGCTCCTCGATGGGGCGGCTGCCAGCGCTCATGTCCCTTATGTCGAGGCTCTCCCCTAAAACACGCAGGGCTGCTGAAACACCGATGACACCGGTATCGACTTCGTAAACAACGTGCTTTTCCTTTTGCGAAACGATCCTGGTTCCGGCAGGCTCGGGCAACGGCTCGGAATCGCCCTCATAGTGCAGTTCCAGCCGCCTTAGCCTGTCGTAACGTGAACGGAGCGTACCCAATGCGCCATCGTAGAGCAGCTTCCCTTTGCCAATGAGTAGGATGCGGTCAGTGAGGGCCTCAATGTCGTCCATGTCGTGGGAGGTCAGTATCACCGTGATTTTCCGCTCGCGGTTAAGATCCGCTATGATGCGCCGCACAGCCAGCTTGGAAATCGCGTCAAGGCCGATTGTCGGTTCGTCCAGAAAGAGGACTTCCGGATCGTGAAGCAGGGACGCGGCGATCTCGCAACGCATACGCTGTCCCAGGCTCAACTGCCTCAGGGGAACGGAGAGAAGCGGCTCAAGCTCCAGGATCTCTGAAAGCTCCCCAAGGTTTTCTTTAAAGCGCTTTTCGTCGACCTGGTAAATATCTTTCAGAAGATCAAAGGAATCCTGAATAGGCACATCCCACAAGAGCTGGGTACGCTGACCGAAAACCACCCCAATATGGCTCACGTACTTTTGGCGTGATTTCCAGGGACACATCCCCAGCACCGTACACTCCCCGGAATCCGGCGCTAGGATGCCGCTCATAATTTTAATTGCCGTGGACTTCCCAGCACCGTTTGGCCCGACAAAGCCCACAACCTCCCCTTTATCAACCGAGAAAGAAATGCCTTCCAGCGCGTGAATCTCCGTATACTCCCGCCTGAATAGAGAAAAAAGCGCGGCGGCGGTTCCTTTTTTTCGCTTCGCAACACGGAAGGTTTTTCTAATTTGGTTAAGTACGATCATTAAAGGGAAAGATTACTATAGGTTGATTTGGAAGTATACCCATGAAAAAGAGATGAGAGAGCGGCAATACAGGAAACGCCTGTAGTTTTATAGATATGTATTAAATGGGTTTTAACTGTACTGACAGAAATATTGAGTGCTGCAGAGAGCTGTTTATATCTGACATTACCTGCAAGTATCGCTTCGATAACTTCCAATTCACGCCTGCTTAAAAGTTTAATAAATGGCGAATATTTATCATCTTTTTTAGCCGCCAATGACAAAGGGTTCTCTGTTATATTTAAATCGCCTGTCAAATTACCTGTGGACAATCGTGTATACAGATAAAATAAAAACAGCATTATTATCAAAAATAATGTACTCATAAAGACGGAAGTTAAAAAAGACATAGACATTATATTTAGTATATCCTCATACCATGCGAGAATCACCAAAGGGAAGGAAACTAACAACAGGTTGAAAATCACATAAAGCATAAGGGGCGGTTTAAATTTGGTTTCCCGTAGCCAACGTGCGGCAAAAAGACAGCAGACACCAATAACAATATTATTCATAAAAATACCGCTGTAATATATGTTAGGATTTTTCTGTAGATATTCCATATAACCTAACGAATTAATAAAGGGGGAAACTAAATAAAATATGAAAAGGCTAACAGGTAAATGCGCTAAATTTATGATACTAAAAGCAAATGAAGCTGAAATAAGCGCCATTAAACGGTTGTTTCCCAACAGAATAGGGATAAGAAGATAAAGAGCGATATGAATAACAGTAATGTCAATCAACGAAGGGGAATCTGCCCGCTCAAACAGAAGGAATCTCTGCCATAACAGGGAAAGAGGATGACAAAGTATTACCGCCGCTAAAAGAGCAGCAGATCTCCAGCGAGAAGCGGGTTTATTCAGCTTGTAAAAAAGATGGTAAAACCCTATAGAACTGATTAATCCAAGAAAAAAGCTTAAAATTTCTTAACTCCCTTTATACACCATTAATGTCCAAAACAAGTGGAATATGTTATATGTATAACATATTTTTCCTCCTGTCAAGAGGTTTTTCACTACAAAAAATTTTTTGGAAAATTGCATAGCTTAATTGCCAAATTACCGATTTTATAAGATAATAGTATTGGATCATGCGAATTACACAGAAAACAATCGCTCGGGACCTTGGTATCTCTTTTATGACCGTAAGCAGGGTTTTTAATAATTCAGGCTATGTATCAAAAGAGTTAAGAAAGCGTATTCTAGATTACGCAAAAAAGAACAGGTATGAACCCCACCGCGCTTCACAGGTTCTGGTACGGAATACTATCAGGAACATAGCTGTATTTTCGTCAACTTTTCCGGAATATTTCTGGGACGACATAAAAAAAGGGGTTTTTCAGGCAGCGGAGCAAATAAAATTTTTTAATTATGAGGTTCATTATCACAGGGTGCCGGATTTTGACAGTAAAAAATACCTCTCCCTTCTTTCCAGGGAAATAAAGAACGGTCTTAATGCGGCGGCTTTTGTCTGTCAGGACATTTTTGACATGAGCAGTATTATAGGTATGGTGGAAAAGGAAAATATACCTTATTTACTATACAATGTTGACGCCGTAGACACGGGGAGGCTCTGTTATATCGGTACGGATTACCGTTCAGGAGGCCGTTTGGCGGCTAATTTTATAGGCAAAGCCATGGAACTGAAACAAGCTGGAAGGGTACTGGCTGTAGGCTTTAACAGAAGGAATTATCAATTTCCGGGTATGCCGGACATCAACTCAGAGCGGCTTGAAGGCTTTCTTTCTGTTATGAAGGAGCGTTTTCCAGGCGTTTCCAGCGCTGTGGAACAAGTAGACACCAAAACCTCTGTTGAACGGCAGATTATGCAAATTCTAAAAAAATACCGAACTAAAACAGATGCGGTTTACTTTATACCTGCCTATAATGATATCTACCATCAAGCCCTCAAACGCTTTGATTTTAACCATATCATTACATTGCAGCATGATATTGATGATTCTGCGTTAAGCTGTCTGGAAAACGATTTACTGACCGCTGTAGTATTTCAAGATCCTATCTTGCAGGGATATACGGTAGTGATGACTTTGGAAAATATTTTGGAATCAAAATACAAGGGACGCCTTAAGGACATTGAAATAGCTTATAACCTTGTTTTCAGTGAAAACATTAACTTTCTTCAAAACCACTATTTAATACCAACAGTTGCTAAATAACTACCATATAACTATTTTAACAAATCATGGCTTTGATGAAGTAAGAGAAATTGATAGTTATTATAGCCCATTAACGGCATGGCGGCTCGGGTTCCACATACAGCCAGAACATTAGGCGCTGGTTTTTGCTTCCATATATCATTCAATATAATAACAAACATCTGTAATAACATTACCTTTTTCATCTGGTGTTGTAAAGCGAGGACAACCATCACGTTCAACAACCCAAATAATATTATTATCAGGTAATATTTTATACCCTTCATCCTCAAGTCTTTTTTTAACTTCTGCGGTTTTACCATGTACATCACCCTCTTTACCATAAACCCAACAAACACCTAATGTTGATTCAGGAAAATCGAATTTCACAAAATCATTAAGTACTGGAGTATTCACAGGCAAAAACATACCAATAAAATATTCAAGAGGATCACCTTCCTTGAATTTATAAAGTCCTAGATATGCACCAGAATCTTCATATCTTTTCTTGAATTCCTTATTCTCATATTTTTCAATAACATCAAACCCACCAGGTTGAAACATAGTACCCCAGTCATAAGTTTTTTTACCAATAAAACACATTTCCGGAACTTCCTGGCGATAAACCTTTTTAATTTCAAATCCTTCCATTTTACTCCTCCATAAAGATATTTATTCATTATAATTAATATTAAGAAACATACAATAATCAAAATTATGAATATTAACATTTATAGCCCATGCACTATTGAATAAATGGAAAAACAATCTCTTACCTCCGACCCGGAAGGGGACGCCAATTCCGGCATGGTAAAAGGGTTTTGCCATACGCTTTTACCGATTAATTCATTAAGTCCAGATGCAATTCTACGAAGTTCTTCGATTAAAATCGCCATACTTTTTGGTATCTTGAAATCCATACTGATATCCGTTACGCGCTGAATTTCTATAACGGCGTTTACCGATAAATATTTTAATTCAACTACAAAGTCTACGATACCTTTGTGCATAGCATCATCGGCACCTTCAAATTTTACTTCAGCTGTATATTCGAATAGTTTGCCAGCAAGCATACGGGCTTCCTGGGCGACACTGCGTAACCTTTCCCATGCTGCCCCGCCCATGCTGCTTCCTGTGCCAAACTCAGAGAAACTGTCCATGTTTTATAAGCAAATTATTTTTTATGTTTTATTGGTGTCCAATAATCCATTTGATTATATCCAAGAACATTTTTTCCATTAGGAGAAGTTATTATGTTCCCCATCTCAAATCGAGTTTTGTCTATTTCCAAATTGTGGGATTCCAAAAAAGCATCTCTTGCTTTCATTGACTCTGTATTATCCTGTTGATCAATATCAGTTACAACAGCATAAAGTCCCCCTTTGAAGTCAACTAAATTAAATTCATTAGGTACATTCATGCCATCTTCATACATATAGAGCCAATGAAATCCACCAGAAACTTGCCCTTCACCATCCCTAAAAAGAAAGTCCTTTGGGAATAATGTCTTTACCAGAGAACTAAACCATTTATAAAACTTATCAAAATTTTCCTCGCCAAACATTCCAATGCCTGAAGAAACCATTTTACAATCAGGAATTTCATATATCCTTACCATTTCCATATTCAAATCCCCCCAAAAAATTATTTATTCATTAACAATGAATATTATATGTAGTATACCATAATTTAAAAAATAACTTAACATCTTTAATCATTTTTTTATTTATTTATAAATGTATAATATTTTATACACTATCTTCTCTAATCAGTTTAAAAATTATTACGCCTAACGTTTTAGCTGTATGCCCTAGCCGCGAAAGCGGCAAAGCGCATACAGACCTGTTAAATGCCGTTTGCCCTATACATTAATTTTTTATGTAATTATTTACAAAATATTTATTTAATGCCTATTAATTCAAAATTCTTTTTGCCCCCACCTACGGCCGCCATTGTACATGGACGTACAACGGCGTGGTATTAATAAAACAAAGAATCATCTTTTAGAAATAATCCAGTTTCTACCATATGTTCCTATATTTACCCATTTCGCAAATAGTCTTGTACAAGATTGTATCCGCATATCGCCATCCCCATTTAACGTGAATGTAAATTAACCTGTTTCTGTATTTCCCTGTTTAAAGCTTGCATTTCCATTACATTGTTCCTTAAAATGAGTTGCCATTACAGTATAACCACCTTGACTTTCTATAGTACCTCTACCATCGACTCCAATAGTAAACAATTTATAGTACCAGCCATCAAAAATGAGTGACTGACACCTTACAATAATTAAAGGTACTGTTTGCGTCGTCCTTTAAGACTCAACAGTTTAACGCCAAATATTGTATTTCTTGAAATCATTAAATGAAAGGGTTGTAAGTGCCTTATTTATATTGACTTTTTCAGGCAAACTTCCACTACCGAAAAAAGCATATCCGTCCCGACTACTTTCAGTTGTTTGAATGGTGATATAGTAATTTCCACTTCCAGTGAAAGGAGATAAATCAGCATTAATTATGCCACCAGAGAAATCATAAAATTTTCCTGCCACGAAATCTGGTAGTCCGCTCCACTTAAATTCAGAAAATATATATACCCCAATCATACCGGACCAGCCTGATGGTACATCTGTAATTTTGATAGTTTTAGCATTAGGATTACTTCCGCCTGATGTTATTCCGCTATAATTAACTGTTGTGAGCTGCTGATTGAAGGAGACTTTTACAGGCGAATTTCCTCCATCCATAAAAAACATAGCATTACCAAAAAGCCAGGTATCCCCAGAACCTATCGGTACTAAAGCAACATAATAATTACCGTTTCCTGTCCAAGGTAGACAATTATCATTAAGCAATGTGTTATTTTCAGGAACCATCAAATCTACAAAAAGTGTTCCATTACTAATGGGCCCAGCCGCCATTGCGGTTACAGTTGGCAGTTCATTACCATGTGGTAATTCTGCAAAAATCCAAACTCCGATCCCTCCACTACCAGGAATGCCAGTGATCTTAATAGATTTTGGATCGGTATTACTGGCAGTTCCCGTACCATGTTTTACGTAAGGGCCATAATTTCTACCAGGGATTTGTTGTAATGTCAATGTGGTACCAGATAGGGTATACCCCTGTGTCCAAGTTCCATCATCTTTTGAAACAAAAGTTATTGTAGTTTCTGTAAACGTAAATGTTCCAGAATTTATCGCACCGTTGTTGTTACTTTGCGTATATAAATTGCCAGTAAACACAAATGTGACATTTGATCCATAAGGATTACGCCAAGTCCCTTCAAATTTAGTTTCAGCACTTCCGTTTCCGTCATTGCACATTACCAGAGATAATCCGATTATCGCAAGAAGAGCAACAATCCCAAAAAGCTTAAATGTGTCTTTCATTTCGAAAACTCCTTTGTGGTTTCACCGCATATAATAAAAGCCGGTATATGCCCATACGCTCCTTCGGAGCGCGATTGCAAGGAAGAAGATTGTACAACGCCGCCAACGGCGGCTTGTACATACGGACAGACCCGACGTTTTTCCAAAAAAGTGAGGAAAACTGATTTGGTAGTGAAATTGGGCTGTCTGATAGTTGACACGGTTTGGTTCAGACTCAAAATTGATTGATTGATTGATTGATTGAGGAAATACTGTCTAAAAAGTCAGTTTCTTGCCTCATTAGAGTAATATTAGCATACACCTAGCGACAGTGGCAAGGGGGGAAAATAGGGGAAATCCCATCCCTTTTGGGGCTGGTGGGCGGTCTCAAACCACCCTAAAAGAACAAAAGTAATAAAAATGTGGTTATAATGCACTGCTGTCCGGTCTAGCATTTTAAAAAAGCAAAAAACTTGTATTTCGATCTTTTTAGTGGTATAAAGAAATTGACCTAAATCCATATACCTGAAGGAAATACAAGTTATGACCAAGCATACCACA
>Ga0268262_10000394_pt1 | contig 58298 bp, 54 predicted proteins | sample TergutNc150P3_FD_190354 | JGI IMG/M metagenome (GOLD analysis project Ga0268262, IMG submission 190354) | Nasutitermes corniger P3 segment gut microbial community from laboratory colony in Florida, USA - Nc150 P3 (SPAdes) (version 2) | ecosystem: Host-associated > Arthropoda: Insects >... | reverse complement strand
TTCTGAGGGGCTTTTGCAGATAAACTCTGTTATGGATAATATAGCCGCCCAGACAAACCTGCTTTCGATGAATGCGGCAATTGAAGCCGCCCATGCCGGGGAAGCCGGGAAAGGGTTTGCCGTAGTCGCGGGTGAGATTCGTAAACTTGCCGAATCGTCGGCACAGCAGTCAAAAACGACTGCGGCAATGTTGAAAAAAATAAAAGCTTCCATAGACAGCATAACCGCATCAAGTAACGAGGTTCTTTCCCGTTTCGGCGTTATTGATGACGAGGTAAAGACGGTTTCGCAGCATGAGCAAAATATCCGCAACGCGATGGAAGAACAGGAAATTGGAGGAAAACAAATACTGGACTCCATGCTTCATCTGAAAGAAATAAGCGTATCGGTTAGAAAAGGCTCGGAAGAAATGCTTGCATCAGGTGATCACTTAACACAACAAACGGACGATTTTATTAATATAAGCAATAGTGTTGTAAATGGCATGAACGACATAGTGAGCGGAGCCATGCAGGAAATAAAAGTTGCGGTAGGCCTTGTGGATGAAATGAATACCGAGAACAACCGGAATTTTGAGGATCTTAAAGTTGAATCGGAGAAATTCAAAGTTGAATCAGGCAATGAAAAGAAAAAAGTCATTGTTGTAGATGATGAAGAGACAGTCCTTACCCTGACAAAAGCCATGCTGGAGAAAAATTATGACGTTACCACGGTCAATTCCGGTAAAGGGGCTTTGGCCCTGTTCTTCCAGGGTTATACTCCCAATGTGGTGTTATTGGATTTGAATATGCCTGAAATGGGCGGATGGGATACCTACCTCAGGATACGGGATTTATCCAAATTACACAGAGTGCCGATAGCGATTTACACAACGTCTGAAAACCAGCAAGATCAGGCAAAAGCGCGTGAAATGGGATCGGTTGATTATATTATAAAACCGATTAAAAAAGATGAGTTGATAAACAGGATAGAGAGAATAATTAAAAGAGCGTAAACACCCGATGAATGTATGCATAACTCCGCGCCGATTTACCGGTACTTTTAAAATTCCCGCCTCCAAGTCCCACACTATCAGGCAATTATTGATTGCCTCCCTAGCGGACGGCGAATCCGTAATAAAATACCCGCTTGATTCATTGGATACCCGCTCCTGTCTTTGCGCCTGCAAGGCTTTCGGCGCGGAAATAGCGGAGGAACGTAACGGCGACGAAATAATCAGTTGGAAAGTACGGGGTAACGGCGGTTTTAAAAAAGGGGTAGGGGCGCATACGGTAATTGACGTGGGCAATTCAGGAACGACTCTTTACCTTGCGCTTGCCGCTGCCGGCCTTCAAAAGCAGCCTATTGAGTTTACAGGCGATGAACAGATTCAAAAGCGCAGCGCGGCGCCCCTTCTTGACGCATTGGCCGCTCTTGGCGTTAATTCGCACAGCAATAATGGGTGCGCTCCAATAACGATTAGCGGCAAATGGAAAGGCGGGAAGGTGAGCCTTCACTCTCCTACAAGTCAGTATTTATCGGCGCTTTTAATTGCCGCTCCGTTGGCTCCCGCCGGCACGGTAACCGAGATTGAAGTCCCTCTTCTTAACGAAAAGCCGTATATCGAGATGACTCTTTCTTACTTAAAAGCCCACGGTATTCCATACAATAATTTGCCGGATTTTTCATTTTTTTCCATCCCCGGCGGCTCCTCCTGGAAAGCGTTTTCTTCTTCGGTGCCGGGTGATTTTTCATCCGCCGCGTTTCCCGCAGCAGCCACCGCGATTACCGGAGGCTCCGTAACATTGCTCGGTCTTGATCCGCAGGACACCCAGGGGGACAAATTTTTCTTTGAAATGCTGGAAAAAATGGGCTGTGATGTTCAATATAGCGATAATGGCGAAAATGGTCAGTCCATTACAGTTTCCCGTGGCGGTTCACTTCGAGGCGGAACCTTCGATCTTAACAAAACGCCTGATTTGCTCCCGGCTGCGGCTGTTACGGCCGCTTTTGCGGACGGAGACACTAGGCTTGTTAATGTCGCTCATGCCCGTATCAAGGAAACAGACCGTATTGCTGTAATGATGCAAGAGTTAGCAAAGCTTGGAATACGCTGTACTGAATTACCGGACGGTCTTGTTATTCACGGAAAAGGCGCATTGTCTGCGATGCCTTCCCCTGTTATTGACGGTCACGGCGACCATCGTATTGTTATGTCTTTTGCCGTCGCGGCTCTTGGCAGCCCTGTTCCTGTTGAAATAACTACCGCCGAATGTGCGGCTGTAACATATCCCGGCTTTATAGAAAAAATTATAGGTTAGTTTTAAAATTACATACTTTATATATAGATATTTATTGACGGTAGTAGATAATAAGGGTATTATTGTCATAATAGGATTGATAAAAATTTATAAGCAATTCTAATATCAAATAATTTTTTTATGGGGGTGTTTCATGAAAAACTCAACAAAATTGTGTCTTTTGGCTCTTTTTGCCGTCTTTTGTACGGTTATTTTTTCCTGCGGAACTACAAGCGGTGCGGCTAAGAAAACCGATGACGGACCGGGTAAACCGACTCTGGCGACCGGCGAATGGTTTGTCTACACCGATGAAAATGACAAAGGTTCGTCTACCGTCAATCTTGTATCGGCGGAAGAAACTATTAATGGCAATAAAGTGATTGTACATCACGTGACCGGAAATGTAACCACAAAGTTCCAGTATGGCTTTGCCGGCTGGGGGCTTAATGCGGATGATAAAACATTAGAGCTGTTTAAAACAGCCAAGTCATTTTCTTTCTGGATTCTTGGCGATGGGCAAAGGTACACTATAAAATTTAAAACCAGCAATATTAAAGATTATGCGTATTATGAATATACATTTAACACACAGAAAGGGGAGCCGTTATTGATCGAAGTGCCCATTAAATTCTTTATGCAGCCAAGTTGGGGCAGTCCTGTAAGAATGAATCAGTCATTGGTAACCGGTGTTGAATGGCAGACTCATGAAAGTTGGAGAAAAACTCCTAATAACAATCCCTTTGATATAAAAACTTGGGATTTTACTGTTTACAATTAAGCTAAGAAAAATGCGTTGATAAAAGAGCGCATTTAAAAGCGGTAATCCGGTTATTCAGGGGGATATTAATTGATTTTTAGAAAAACGCTATTTATCATATTTGCCATTTTCGCTCTCCTTGTTGCCGATTGCCGCTCCTCCGTTGGGGGGGGGGCTGAATCAACTTATAATTATGTTCCCTCACAGCCGGATAGGATACGGGAGTATCCCCTTGAGACTGTCAGCGATAAAACCGCGTTTAATTATTTTAAAGATGAAAAAATATTTTCCGGCTGGAATTTGGGAAACACTTTAGACTCGTATTCCGGCGGAGTGGGAAGCGAGACGGTTTGGGGTAATCCTCCGATTAACAAGGAGATAATGGTCGGCGTAAAAAAAGCCGGTTTCGATATTATCCGTATTCCAATAACATGGATGGGCCATTTCGGTATGCCGCCGGATTACCGTATTGGTTCCGACCGTCTTGAACGCGTCGCGGAGGCCGTTGATATGGCGCGTAACGCCGGATTAAAGGTAATTATCAATATTCACCACGACGGCTCATCCCCTCAGGAAGGCAGGGACGACGGCTGGCTTTCAATCGCAAAGGCGGTTAAAAATAAAGGCGATTACGAAAAAATAACGCATCAATTTGCGCGCGTTTGGGATCAGGTTTCCGCGTACTTTAAAAATTACGGCGACTGGTTGATGTTTGAATCAATGAACGAGATTCACGACGGCGGCTGGGGCTGGAGCAGTAGTTTTCAGGCGGCCCCCAAATTACAAACTGATATAATTAATAAATGGAATCAGCTTTTTACGGACAGGGTAAGAGCGGCGGGGGGCAATAATACCAGCCGTTATCTGATTATTCCCGCCTATTGCACCCAGCCGCAACAGACGATTGCCGGTACTTTTGTACTGCCAATAGACAGTACGCCCAATAAACAGGTTGTCACTTTCCATTACTATGACCCTTACGAATTCAGCATAGCGGGCAAATACCCCGCATGGGGAACGGACGGCGATAAGCAAAAAATAGACGGCGATTTTGCGCCTTTTAAAAGAATTTTTATTGATAACGATATTCCGGTAATAATCGGAGAAACAGGCGCGGCATTGCAGCTGTATCCAAACGACAAAGGAGTTGAAACGCAGGCGCGGCAAAGCAGATACAATTACATTTCATGTATATTTGCCGCCGCCAAAAAATACGGGCTTGTTCCAATTTATTGGGACAATGGGGTTACCAGTGGTAATGGGGAAAAATTCGGTCTTTTTGACCGAAGGACAGGTCAGGCCAATTCGGCGGACAGTTCCGCCCTTATCAATGTTATGATAAATAGTGTAAAATAGTTATAGATAAAATTTATGAACAAAGGCTGTCAATGAAATGGAAGAAAACAATTCTAAACTTAAGTATTTGATAATTGCCGCCATTATTGTAGTTATTGCGGTTTTTATCATTTTTATCGCCACAAGAAAGGAACAGGATTTCTCCGTGAAATATGCCGGTTTTGATCTTAGCGGCGCAAGTACCGGGAGAACCAATACATATTCCCGCTACATGGAACGTTACGCTGACGCGCCTGTCGGAGAACAGGACATTCCCGTCAATATTTTTACATGGACTTCCGCGCAGGGAGTTTCTGTGCTTGAAAATTTTGAAAATGAAGCGCGTGTTCTGCGTACGGAAGAAAATAGTTATGTTGAATACTCCGTTAATGTTGAGCAGGCCGGGCTTTATTCCATAAAAATGGACTATTTCCCCGTTGAGTCAAGGGGTATTGCGGTAGAACGTATTCTTTCCATTAACGGCGAGGTTCCCTTCCTTGGCGCGGACAGGCTTAATTTCCAGCGCGTTTGGGGCGACAGCGGAAGCAGCCGTTTTGACAATCAAGGCAACGAAATACGTTCGTCTCAGGTTGAAAAACCGCGCTGGGAAAGCGCATGGTTCAGGGATTCGTTGGGTTATGTTACAGAGCCTTATTATTTCTATTTAAGGCAGGGCGCAAATACCATAAGGCTTACAGGCGTTAATGAACCTGTAGTGATCCGTTCTCTTTCAATAAAAGCCCCTGTAAAAACACAGAGTTACAGTGAATATATTTCCGGCGTAAATCAGGATAAATATAGAAACAACCGTAAAAATTATTTAATAAGAATTCAGGGAGAAAGATCCGTCAGGCGATCTGATCCTTCCCTGTATCCTATTTATGACCGTTCTTCGGGCGCGACTGAACCTCCAAGCGTGGCAAGAATAAGACTTAACATGATTGGCGGTGAGATCTGGCGCGTAGCGGGGCAGTGGATCGAGTGGGAATTTGACGCGCCGGAAAACGGGATGTACCGTATTACAATTAAGGGCAGGCAAAATTATAACAGAGGTTTTGTTTCAAACCGTACCATTATGATAAACGGGGAAATTCCCGTTCAGGAACTTTCTTCCGTGCCTTTTAATTACAGCAATAAATGGACTCTTAAAACGCTTGGCAATAAAGACGGGGATTTTTATTTCCCGCTGGAAGCGGGTACAAATACCATTCGCGTTCAAGCGACTATGGGCGGCATGGGCGAAATGCTTAATATAATGGAAGAAAGCGTTTTCCGCTTGAACGCAATTTACCGTAAGATACTTGTATTAACGGGACCTGAGCCGGATATTTACCGCGATTACCGCGTTGATGTCGTGTATCCCGAAGTTATAGAAGCGATGAAACTTGAGAGCAAGATACTGTTTAAGCTTGTGGATGATTTAACAAAGTATTCAGGCGAGCGAAGCGCGCAAGCCGCCGTTGCGCTGACTCTTGCCCGTCAGCTTGAACTTTTTGTCAGACGGCCTGACAGAATACCAAGAACGCTTGTCAATTTTAAAACAAATATCAGTTCTCTTGGCGACAGTTTGCTCGCTCTTTCCCAGTCACAGCTTGATATTGACTACATTGTGATCAGCGCGTCTGACGCAAAGATACCAAAGATAAATGAGAATTTCTTTGTCTCGGCGTCGCACGAAATTCGCTCATTCTTTGCGTCGTTCTTTGTTGATTACAATAACCTTGGAGATTTTCACCGTAAGAGCGCCGATGTTGTCAGCGTTTGGATTCTTGCGGGACGCGATCAAAGTACAATCTTAAAAGCGATGATAGACGACACTTTTACCCCGTTAACCGGAATAAAAGTAAACGTAAAACTTGTAGCCGCGGACGCGGTTATGCCGGCGGTTGTAGCGGGTACGGGGCCTGATATGGCTCTTACTGTTCCGCAGGGTGATCCTGTTAATTACGCTATTCGTAAAGCTGTTATAGATATTTCAAAGTTTCCGGATTTTGAGGAAGCGGTAAAAGATTTAAATCCAAGCGTAATTGTTCCTTTTACATTCAACGACGGCGTATGGGGTTTGCCGGAAACGCAGTATTTCCATGTAATGTTTTACAGAAAGGATATTTTTGAAGAATTAAATCTTACAATCCCCAATACATGGGATGAATTAATTAATATCCTGCCCGTTATTCAAAAAAACAATATGAACGTGGGCATTCCTTCTGTTGCAACTAACGTTCAGGCCAATATAGACTTTTCAAACTTCCTCGCGCACCTGTTCCAGCGCGGAGGACGCATGTACAATGAAGACAGTTCGCGGACTCTTTTGGACAGTGAGATCGCCATAGAAGCTTTTGACGTTTACACAAAATTTTTCACTCACTATAAAACGCCCGTTGTTTACGATTTTGTAAACCGTTTCCGCACCGGAGAGATGCCGCTTGCGTTTGCCGATTATACAAACTTTAATACCCTTGAAGTATTCGCGCCTGAACTCCGCGGCCTTTGGGGGTTTTCAAGAATGCCGGGTCTGCCCAGGGCAAATGGGGAAATAAACCGCTCTGTTTCAACGGGAACTCTGGCTTCCATGATTTTTTCAAAAGCTAAAAATAAAGACGCCGCGTGGCAATTTTTAAAATGGTGGATCAGCGAGGATACCCAGCTCAGATACGGACGCGAACTTGAAAGCATCATGGGCGCCGCGGCGCGTTACCCGACGGCGAATTACGCCGCTTTCAGGCGCCTTTCATGGGGTTCGGAACAAATGGCGGTTCTTGACGAACAGCGCAAGTGGACGGTAGGGGTGCCGGAAGTGCCGGGCGGATATTTTATAAGCCGCCATATTACAAACGCGGCGCGCCGAATTTTAAATGAGGGTCAGGATACGCGCGAGACCCTGCTGGATTATACTCTTACAATCAACGATGAGTTGATTAAAAAACGTAAAGAATTTGGTTTGGAATAGGGGGAAAAATGAGTCTTTCAAGATATTTTAACAAAATAAGGGAGAAGGATGAAATCCGCGCGAGAGAAATATACAGGCATAGGGTTTGTTATCTTTTTCTGGCTCCTTACGCGATTGTTTTTATTCTTTTCTTTGTCGCTCCCGTTGCAATATCGATCTTTTTCAGTTTTACATATTATAACATTCTTGAACCGCCGAAATTTATCGGATTGCGTAATTATATCAACCTGCTGTTAGGTGACGATGTATTTTTAATATCGCTTAAAAACACTTTTATTATGGCGGCCATCACAGGTCCTATCGGCTATATTGCCGCCTTCCTGTTTGCGTGGTTTATTAACGAACTGCCGCGTTATATCCGCGCTTTTGTAACGTTAATTTTCTACGCGCCTTCAATTTCCGGAGCCGTTTACATGATCTGGATTTTGATATTTTCAGGCGACGCTTACGGTTATGTAAACGGTATCTTAATGAGCCTGGGTATTCTTGATCAGCCTGTGCTTTGGCTGACGGATCCCAAATATATGATGCCGGTAATGCTTATAGTTATCCTGTGGATGAGTTTGGGCGCGGGCTTCCTTGCGTTTCTTGCCGGTCTTTCCACTATTGATCCGACTCTTTACGAAGCCGGTCTTGTAGATGGGATTTCTAACCGCTGGCAGGAACTATGGTACATTACTTTGCCGAATATGAAGGGGATGTTGATGTTCGGCGCTGTTATGGCCATTACACAGTCATTCGGGGTTGCGGATGTTACTGTCGCGCTTGCAGGCTCTCCAAGTACGGATTATGCCGTGCATACCGTAGTCAACCATCTTGTTGATTACGGTTCCGTGCGTTTCGAAATGGGTTACGCTTCCGCTATCGCCACAATACTGTTTTTTACGATGATTGTAATAAATACGGTTATTCAAAAAATGCTTAAACGGGTTGGAACTTAAGGGGTAGATATGAATAAAAAACCTAAAAAATTGGTCGGCGGCAGAAGACTTAACCGTTCTTTCGGAGGCGACGCGTTTATTATTGCAATTCTCACGCTCTTTGGGCTTTTCTTCGCCTATCCGCTTGTTTTTGCGATTAATAACGCGTTTAAGCCATTGAATGAAATCTTCCGTTTCCCGCCCACTCTTTTTGTCAAACGTCCGACATTAAATAATTTTCAGGATATGTTTATTCTCATGAGCAAGTCTTGGGTTACATTTTCGCGTTACATTTTTAATACTGTATTTATTACGGTCGTCGGAACAATCGGCTTAATTGTCGTAGCTTCAATGGGCGCGTTTGTCGTATCAAAATACAAATTTCCCGGTTCAAAGATTTTCTTTAACGGCGTAATTATCACCCTTATGTTCTCCGGTTATGTAACGGCAATTCCCAACTACCTTGTTATGGCGCGCCTTGGCTGGGTAGATACTTACCTTTCAGTAATTGTTCCCGCATTTGCAATGCCTATGGGATTCTTCCTATTAAAGCAGTTTATTGACACAATACCTGATACGCTGCTTGAAGCGGCAAAGGTGGACGGCGCAAAAGAGTTTCGCATTTTTTTATGGATAATTCTGCCGATGATTAAACCGGCATGGCTTACCGTAATGATTTTCTCGGTTCAAAACCTCTGGAACGCGAGGGCGTCCAACTATATTTATTCGGAACAGTTAAAAACGCTGCCATACGCGCTTGGTCAGATTATCACAGGCGGTATCGCCCGCGCCGGCGTGGGAGCCGCTGTAACGCTGTTTGTAATGATTGTCCCGTTGGTAATGTTTATATTTGCCCAAAGCAACGTTCTGCAAACAATGGCAAATTCAGGAATAAAGGAATAAACATGAAAAAAATAAATTCAATTTTTAAATACAAACAACATTCTCCCCATTGTTCATTACTCATTGCTCATTGTTCATTTTCTTTCGTATTACTCGCATTTATGTTGTTTGTATCCGTGCCTTCGCTCCGCGCCGATCCCACGAATTATACCTACAATTATGATTTTTGGTTTGAACAGGTTTCATCGCCCGACGCTTACCGTGTCAGCGAGTATATTCTTGGAACTACTTTGGGAGTAGGCCACTTCAGGGATCCCCAGGGGTTATTTATACGTGAAAACCGCATTTATATCTGCGATTCAGGCAATAACCGGATACTAAAAATAGAAGTTGATGAAAACGGCAAACATATCGTTAAAGCGAATGTTTCTTCCGTAATCATTAACGGAACAGAATCTAAGTTTAAATATCCTATGGATATTTTTGAAAACAGGGACGGAAATCTTTATATTACAGACACTGATAATAACCGCGTGCTTGTACTTGATAATAACTGGAATTATATTCATACAATTGATAAACCTGATGATGAGAGCCTTAGTGAGGATGTGGAATATATTCCCGTTAAGATAGTTGTTGATTTTGCAAACCGCGTATTTATTCAGGCGCGTAACATTAACAAGGGGTTGATGGAGTTTGACAGCCGTTGGGAATTTTCCGGTTATATGGGCGCTAATAAAGTAACTGTTAATCTTGTTGATTATGTATGGAAGCTTCTTTCCACACAGGCGCAAAAAGAACGTATGGACCTTTTCATTCCGACAGAGTACAGCAATGTCGCTATGGACAGGGACGGATTTGTTTATGTTACCAACTCTACGGGGCAGACGCGGCCTGTCAGACGGCTTAATGCGATGGGGCAGGATATTTTAATCCGCAACGGTTATGAAGACCCTGTAGGCGATCTAGTCTTTGGAAACGCCGGCGGCATATCAGGACGTTCCCGTTTTATAGACGTAGTAGCCTTTGAAAACGATTCTTACGCTTGTTTTGACAGGGCGCGCGGACGCATTTTTATGTACGATTTTCAGGGAAATCTGTTATACGCTTTTGGCGGAGTCGGCAACCGTGAAGGTTCATTCCTGCAACCGACCGCTCTTGACAGAATGGGGTATTCACTGTACGCCCTTGATTCAGGAGCCGCCACACTTACCCGCTTTGATCTTACCGGTTACGGGGCGTTAATTAACGAGGCGTTGGATGAATACAAAGCGGGCCGTTATGAGTCATCAGCGGTAATTTGGGAAAAAGTTTTAAAAATGAACGGCAATTATGATTTGGCTTATATTGGAATAGGTCGGGCGGCGCTAAGGCAGAAAGAGTTTCGAAAGGCCATGAAATACTATAAGTTAAAACATTACCGCGAAGGTTACGGAAAAGCTTTCCAGTTGTACCGCAAACAATGGATGGAAGAAAACCTCTGGTGGATGCTGTTAATTTTGGGTATTGTGATTCTTTTGCCGCCTGCTCTTAAAATTTCAATTAAAACCATCAAGGAGATTATGGAAGCATGAAATACCTTAACAATAAAGAATGGTGGAAGTACTTGGGTAAAACGCTTAAATATTCGCTTTATGTGTGTACCCATCCGCTTGACGGTTTTTGGGATTTAACGCATGAAAAGCGTGGTTCAATCGGCGCGGCGAATGTTATAATCGGTCTTGCGGTTATAGTGGAAGTTCTTCGCCTTACATTAACAAATTTCCAGTTTGTTACAATTAACATGGAATATTTTAACTCTCTTATTGTCGCCCTGCGAATTCTTCTGCCTGTCGGGTTATGGACTGTCTCAAACTGGAGTCTTACAACCCTTATGGACGGCAAAGGGCGGATGTTTGAGATTTATATGTCCGTTTGTTACGCGCTTACGCCTTATGTAATCATAAATGCGATTATGATACTGCTAAGCCAGTTTATCACTTTTGATGAAGGCGCGATTTACTGGGTGCTTGCTGGTTTTTCCGCCATATGGACAGGCATACTGATACTTGCCGCGATGATGATGGTTCATGATTACAGCCTTGTAAAAACAGTGCTTTCCAGCCTGCTTACAATAGTGGGTATGGGTGTAATGGTGTTTATATTTGTAATATTTTTCAGCCTTATAAGCGATGCCGTTTCATATTTCGTATCGCTTTATAAAGAAATATTATTCAGGTTGATATAGGAGGACAGGTGAAAAAATTTGTATGGCTGTCATTAGTTTTATTCTCATTATTCATGGCTGTTTCCTGTAACGTAAGAACGGGAAAGCCCAAGCCTGTGATGATGTATGAAATATCAGAAGACGCAAAATTTGGTAATGACGTTATTTTAGAAAATAATTATTTACATCTGCGCTTTTTACCGGGTACTGCTGAAATAATTCTTACGGATAAAACCTCCGGCGTACAATGGCGTTCAAATCCTTCCAATCCCGCCGATGATCAAAGAACCGATTTCATTACAAGGCAGTTAATGGAATCCCAGTTTTCATTGGATTACGCCGATAATTCCGGCGTTGGTATGACATTGCAATCGGGCTATTACAGCGTTAAGCGCGACGCTTATGAATATGAAGTAGTAGACGGCGCTTTAGAAGTGCGGTACACGGTCGGCGATCTTGCCCGTAATTACCATATTCCGCCGGCGTTGTCCGAAGAAAGAATGGATGAGTATCTTGATCAAATGGAAGATGATGAACGCGGGATAGTTGAGTCTACATACCGTCTTTATGATATTAATAATTTGCGCATGAACGACGACAAAGATAAACTTCTGGCTGAATTCCCCGAACTTGCAAAAATAAAGTTGTGGGTATTGCGGGTAGGTTCTCCGGATTTTATGAAAGAAGAGGCGGAGGAGAGTTTTAAGAAAGCGGGCTACACTATGGAAGATTTTGTCGAAGATTCCATGCGCTATGAACTTTCAGGAGAAGACGTAAAACCCGCGTTTAGCATAACGCTTCGTTACCTCCTTGATGGAAAATCGTTAGTAGTTAATGTTCCGTTTGATAAAATCGGTTTCCGCTCGGCATTTCCGGTTACACAGTTGGCCTTATTGCCTTTTATGGGCAGCGGCGGCATGGATGATTCGGGATATATGCTTGTTCCGGACGGAAGCGGTTCGTTAATTTATTATAATAATCAAAAGCAAAATCAGGTTCCTTACAATATAAAGGTTTATGGCTGGGACGAGGCAATGCCACGCGAAGCCGTTATAAGCGATAATAAAGCCCTGTTTCCCGCGTTTGGCATTTATAAAAACGGCGCTACCCTGTTTTGTGTAATAGAGGAAGGTTCCTCTTATGCCAGCGTACGCGCCGACGTATCGGGGCGTAATTCGTCATGTAATATAGTGTATCCGGTTTTTGACATTGTTCACGGCGCGTTAATGGATATTGCAGGCCGTAACCAGCGCGCGGTATATCTGTATGAAGCCGCTCTTCCTGAAGGAGAAAACATTACCCTACGTTATACGCCATGCGCGGAACCGGGATACATGGGTATGGCAAAAGAATACCGATCATGGCTTATGAAAAAATATCCCATCCTTCAGGGCAGGAGCGTTACAGGCGAAGTTCCCTCAGCGGTAGAATTTATCGGAGCTGTTAATAAAACGCAGCACCGTCTTGGACTTCCTGTCGATCTTCCTTTAAAACTTTCTTCTTATAAAGAAACGGAAAGCATGATTAATGATCTTGCCGGTTTCGGCTGGAAAAATGTAAATGTAAAATTAAACGGCTGGTTTAATCGCAGCGTAGATCATACGGTGCCGGCAAAAATCAAATTGATTAACGCTCTTGGCGGTAAAAAAGATTTTGAACGTATTGTCAGCGCCGCGGAAAAAAATAATTTTATTATTTATCCGGAAGTTGATTTTATGTTTATGAGGGATGTAAAAGCATTCAGCGGGTTTAATCTTTACAGCGACGCCGCCCGTTACGTGAATCGCGAACGTGTGCAGCGGTATCCTTACAGTTTTATCTGGTTTGGCGAGCGTAAACAATGGGGTAAATTGAATTACCTTGCCCGTCCTGCCGCAACGGAAAGAATTATAAATAAATTCCGTAAGCATGCGGAAAAATATAAAATTAATAATATTGCTTTTAGAAATATGGGTTCAAAGCTTGCCGGAGATTATCACGAAAGACGGCATATAAGCCGCGAAGCTTCCATGTTGATGAGGCAGAAAAAATTTGAGGAACTGTATCAAAACGGCAGTAAAATACTTATACAATCAGGTTTTGTTTACGCGGTTCCCTGGACTTCCATTATTACGGATATGATTATTACCGAACATAGTTTCGGCATTACTGATACTACGGTGCCTTTCCTGCCGGTTGTGCTTCATGGAATTGTGCCTTTCACCGGAAAGGCCATAAATCTGGCCGAAGATTACACAAAAAATCTTTTAAAAACAATTGAATGCGGGGCGGGATTATATTTCAGCTTTATGATGGATGAAACCGCGGAATTGCAGGAAACAAAATTCAGGCAATTTTACGCCAATGAATACAAAAAATGGTCCGGGGACGCGAACGCTCTTTATAAAAAGTTTAGCGCTGATTTCGGACATCTTTATAATCAGATGATTGTGAATCATGTGATATTGGCGCCTGACGTGACGATTACCGAATATGAAGACGGAACAAGAGTTGTTGTGAACGCAAGCGATAACGATTATAAATTTAATGATAGAAATCTAAGCGCTGATACGTATACTGTGCTTAAAAAAGGCGAATAAGGCAGGGGGAATAATGTATTTTATCAAGAAAGATAATAAATTATCACTTACGCTTGAAGGCAAAAATGCGATTACGGGGTATATATTTTTACTTCCCTTCCTAATCGGATTTTTTGCTTTTATGTTTTTTCCGATTGTGGAATCTCTTCGGATGGTATTCAGCAATGTAAAAATTGACGTGGAAAAACAGGGGTTTTCCATGGAGAATGTCGGGTTGGAAAATGTTATCCGCGTTGTCGCCGTTGATCCCGAATTTAACAGATTTCTTGTTGAAGAAATCGCGCGTATGGCTTTAATTGTTCCGGCAATTATTATCTTCAGTTTGTTTGTAGCCCTCATTTTAAATCAGGAATTTAAGGCAAGAGGCTTTGTGCGCGCAATTTTCTTTCTTCCTGTAATTCTTTCATCGGGCGTTATGATAGGGCTGGAAACAAACAACTCGCTCTTAAACAGTATGGCGGAAATTATCAAAGAAGGCAATTTAATGAAATCTTCAGTAACAAAAGTACTTGAAGATATTTTGGTTGCGGAAGGCGCCGCCAGTGATTTTATGGGATATATATTCCGTATTATTAATCAGATTTATAATATTGCGATGGCTTCCGGTATTCAGATAATTATCTTCCTGTCCGCACTTCAGACAATTCCTCCAAGTATGTTTGAAGCGGCAAAAATAGAAGGCGCCACTTCGTGGGAATGTTTCTGGAAAATTACATTCCCCATGGTAAGTTCCTTAATTCTTGTAAACATAGTTTACAGCGTTGTAGATTATTTTATCAGAACTGATAACCGTGTTATGGAAAAAATAAATCTTACCACAATAAGATTGATGAATTTTGGTTTTGGAACGGCAATGGCATGGGTTTACTTCCTTACCGTAATTTCCATTATTGGAATTGCGATGGCTATAATTTCCAAGAGGGTATACTATTATGAGTGAAGTTATTTATAACAATGAACATATGGAAAACTGGGGGAATATATCCCGTAATTATCACAAAAAGAAAAAAGCGCTGGAAGTTACTTTTAAAATATGCCGCGCGGTGCTTCTTTTTGGAATGTGCTTTTTAATTATTCAACCGTTACTTGATAAATTAAGCGTCAGTTTTATGGCCGAACAGGATTTATACGACAGTACGGTAATCAGTATCCCGCGAAACTTTACGACAAATAATTATAGAACAGCGAGTCAATTATTGGTTTATTGGCGTTCTCTTTATGAAACTGTCGGTATAGTAACAATAAGCTCCATTCTTCAAATTACGGCTTGTACCCTTGCGGCCTATGGTTTTGCCCGTTACAAATTCCCTCTTAAAGGATTTTGGTTTTTCTGTGTAATGTTAATCATAGTTATTCCGCCTCATACAATTATGGCGTCCTTGTATTTAAATTTTCACTTTTTTGACATATTTGGACTTTTCCGCCTGATTACAGGGGGGCCTGTTAATTTATTAAACAGTGTTTTTGGGTTCTGGCTGCTTTCAGCGACGGGCATGGGACTTAAAAGCGGACTGTATATTTTTATGTTAAGGCAGTATTTCAGAGGTATGCCGAAAGAACTGGAAGAAGCGGCATGGGTGGACGGATGCGGTAAATTCAGAACATTTATCCAAATTATGGTTCCCGACGCAAGTCCGATGCTTACTTCATGTTTCTTGTTTTCCTTTGTGTGGCAGTGGACGGATTCTTTTTATTCAACATTATTCTTAAATAACTACAGAATGTTATCCAGCGGACTTAGCTCGATAGCCGAACGGGTTGTTCAATGGTGGTCGGCGATTAATCAGGTAAGCGGAGCCGGTGTAGCGTCAACGGCACCGGTTGGCGTTGTTCAGACAATGATAGCGACAGGCATGCTTATGTGTCTTGCGCCTCTGATTATTCTGTATTTAATAGCGCAAAAGGCATTTGTCGAATCGTTAAGTCAGACGGGAATAAAGATGTAACCCAAGTGGCCTGTTTTGGGTTTTAATAATGGTTTCAATGCGGAATCGCGTTGCGAAGTACCGCTTGAGATAAATATTTTGTTTATGGAGGAAGAAAATGAAGAGAAAAAACCTTTTACTAACCTGTTTTGTCCTTGTGTTAATACTCTTTAGCGTTACTTCTGCTTTTGCGCAGGCGGTTCCGAAAGCACCCAGCGCAATTGAAAAGACGCTAAGAGGAATGAACATTACCGTTGGCAACTGGTGGCATAGTTATGATACAACTAAATCGCCGCCTACGAATCAATGGGTTAAAAGTGATTATCAGGAAAAGCAACTTGATTACCGCAAGAGACTTTTACAGCAATACAATTTTACTATGTCAGAAAAAAACATTGCAAGCTGGAATGAAATGCCGCAAATTACGGCGACATCAATTATGGCAGGAAAACCTACCGCTACAATTTTTGTATTGCAGCCGGACTGGGCGCTTGCCTTGTATCGCCAGAACCTTATCTATCCTATAGGGAAAAGTAAAGCTGTTGACTGGAAAGCTACTACTCCGGTTGAATGGAACAGAGCCGTTACATCAGCTTTTACTTTTAAAAATGGAAAAACTCAGGACGCTTATGCTTTTGCCGAAGGTTACGGCGGAAGCTATCACGCCGCTTGTGTGTTCTTTAACAAGAGATTATTCTCGGAAGCCGGATTTCCAGAAAACTATCTCTATGATCTTCAGCAATCCGGACAATGGACGTGGGATAAATTCCTTGAAGTCGCAAAGAAACTTACAAGAGATACAAACAATGACGGTATTCCCGATACTTATGCAATGCCAGCGGATCTTTCTACGGAAATTCTGGACGCTTTTGTTTCCGGTAACGGCGCAATGTATGTTGATAAAGACAAAAATGGGAATCTTGTTTTCGCCGCAAATAGGCCGGAATTTATCCAGGCTGTTCAGTTCTATATGGAAGTAAGAGACGCAAAAGTTATGATGCCGAAACCGCCCGGAGACAATACCCCTTGGAACTGGCACATTCCCATGTTTAACGACGGCAAAGTCGCTATGCGCATTGACCAGCAATACCTTGCTACAAATGATCTTGCAAAGATGAAAGACAATTGGGGCATGGTTCTTCCACCAAAAGGACGCGCTACTAAAGTAAAGAACTATACGGTATTTAACGATGAAAACGTAAGAGTAATTCCCGCCAAGGGATACACAGACGCCCAGGTTGACGCAATTATTTGGGCTTATCAATCTTGGGTAACTCCTCCCGATGATAACTGGAAACTTGCGGAATATCCCAACTACAGGGACAGAAGAGCTGTTGATGAAACAATTAAATTGATCCGCGATCAGAAACTCTGGCAGTGGAAATATCACCTTCATGTTCCCGGACTTAACCGCGGCGGTATAGCCTGGGAAATCTGGTATCATGACGGCCAGCCGGCGCAGTTAGTTGAAAAAGTTTCAAATAACTGGAAGGCGTTGATTGACGACGCAAACGGACTATAATCGGACCGCATGGGTGTCATCGTAAACGGATACAGTCTGCCGAACATTCCCTGGGAAGACAGGCCGCCTGACAGCAACCCCAAAAAGGAACTGATGTGGCGGTTTTCAAAAAACCCGATTATTCCCAGGGACTTAACTTTAAGGTCCAACAGCATTTTTAACAGCGCTGTTGTTCCTTTTAAGGGAGAGTTTGCGGGTGTTTTTCGCTGCGATGATACTTCGCGTCAAATGGAGATTCACGCGGGGCGTAGTAAGGACGGAATCAACTGGGTTATTGAAGATGAACCGATTAAGTTTATCAAAACAAACCCTGACATACCTGATTCCGATTATAAATACGACCCCCGTGTTATTTTTATAGAAGACCGTTATTACATAATGTGGTGTAACGGTTATCACGGCCCATGCCTCGGCCTGGGTTATACGACAGATTTTGAAAAATTTTATCAGATGGAAAACGTGGTAATGCCCTTCAACAGAAACGGCGCGCTTTTCCCCCGCAAGATTGGAAATAATTACGCAATGTACAGCCGTCCCAGCGATTCAGGGCATACTCCCTTTGGCGATATTATTTACTCTGAAAGCCCCGATCTTGTTTACTGGGGCAAACACCGTCATGTTATGGCTCCGGCAGGCGGCTGGCAAAGCACGAAAGTAGGCGCGGGTCCCTGCCCCATTGAAACATCGGAAGGGTGGCTTGTTTTTTATCACGGGGTACTGACAAGCTGTAACGGTTTTGTCTATTCATTCAGCGCGGCATTGACGGATCTTGAAAAGCCGTGGAAAGTTATAGCGCGGCCAAAACCATACATCATCAACCCCCGGGAACTTTATGAATTGGCGGGCGACGTACCCAACGTTACATTCCCCGTAGCCGCGCTTGTAGACAAAGACACAGGCAGAGTGGCGATTTACTACGGCTGCGCGGATACTGTTACGGGACTTGTCTTTGGTAAGATTGATGAGATTGTCGCCTGGATAAAAGATAATAAAATGTAAGTTACCGGAACATTCCCGGCATGTTTGGCATTCCGCCGCCTTTCGCGCCTTTTGCCATTTTTTTCATCATGCCGCGCATTTTTTCAAACTTTTTTAACAGCCTCGCCACTTCGGCGACAGACGTTCCCGAACCTCGCGCGATTCTGCTTCTTCGCGGAGGGCCTATTATCAGGTGGTTGTTGCGCTCTTTAAGGGTCATGGAGCTTAGTATCGCTTCCTGATGTTTTAATTCTTCTTTATCAATATCATCTTCGTTTATCTGTCCCTGCATGCCGGGGATCATTTCCAGCATTTTTTGCAGGGAGCCCATTTTCTTTAAAGAGCGGATTTGATTCAGCCAGTCGTCAAGGGTGAAGTTTTCTTTCTCCATTTTTTTCTGGAGTTCCAGAGCTTCTTTTTGATCAATCACTTCTTGGGCTTTTTCTACAAGACTGACTACGTCGCCCATGCCGAGTATGCGTCCCGCGATTCTTTCGGGGTGGAAAGGTTCTAGGTCTTCGGGTTTTTCTCCGGTGCCTGTGAACTTTAAAGGTTTTCCTGTTACTGTTTTCAGAGAGAGAGCCGCGCCGCCGCGAGTGTCGGAGTCGAACTTGCTCAGGATTACTCCCGTAAGTCCTACCTTTTCGTCAAATGTTTTTGCGATGTCCGCGGCGGCTTGTCCCGTCATTGAGTCGGCTACAAGGAGCATTTCATCGGGAGACGCGGCGTTTTTAAGGCGGGAAAGTTCCTGCATCATCGGTTCGTCAATTTGCATGCGTCCTGTCGTGTCGATGATGAGGGTATCGATCATGTTTTTCTTTGCCCAGAGTAAAGCGTTTTGATAAACTTTTACGCTGTCCTTCGCGCCGTCTTCTTTATGAACGGGGATTCCAACTTGTCCGCCAAGAACGGCGAGCTGTTCCATTGCTGCGGGACGGATTAAGTCGCACGCGACAAGCAGGGGTTTGCGCCCTTCTTTTTTAAGACGCAGGGCAAGTTTCGCCGCGCTTGTTGTTTTTCCCGATCCTTGCAAGCCAAGCATTAAAATTGTCGATATTACATCGGGGCCTCTTAATTTTAAAGCGCGGCTGGCGGGATCTTCGTCTCCAAGGAAGGAAACTAGTTTGTCATGGACAATTTTAACAAATTGCTGGCCGGGATCCACTGAGCGTAAAACTTTTTCTCCCTTTGCTTCTTCAATTGTCGAGTTTACAAAACGGCGTACAACGCGCAGGTTTACGTCCGCTTCCAGAAGAGCCATTTTAATCGCTTCTACGGCGTCTTCAATGTTTTTTTCGCTGATTGACGATTTGCCCGTAACAAAGCGAAGGGCGTCCGTAATTTTTCCGGTTAATTTTTCAAACATTTTTACCTCGTTTTTATCTTTAATGATTTATTTTATTTTTATTGTCCAACTGTGAAAGAAAATCCTGAATTTGCACGCCGGAATTAATTCTATATATGTCATAACTATAACTTATATAAAGTTTGTAAGGCCGTATATTTTTTTTATTTTGATTGTCAACGGCGTTATTTATACGCTCAATAATGCAATTAACGTCATTTTTAGCTTCGGTAATCAGAATAAACTCGTTTCCGCCGTAACGTACCGCAAAGTCAGTATGCCTGAAATAAGTTTTAATTATTGTGGCAATGTCACGCACCGCGTTATCGCCTTCCATGTGTCCGTGAATGTCGTTTATTTCTCCTAATTTATTTATATTAATTTTAATAAACGCGTATTCATTTTTATTTTTTTGTTTTAATGTCCGGCCGTCAAGATAAAAATTGTTAATGAATTTATAAAAATCATTGCGGTTGCCCATACCCGTAAGGCTGTCAACTTTTAAATCGTATCTGAGCATAAAGAAATATATATATAATATTGACGCTGTAACACACGGCCAAATCAACTTTGTTGTTCCAAGTAAAATATCTACGATTGCTCCAATAGACGTAATTACAACAAAAATAATAACCATTAAAATTTGATTATGTTTAATATATTTGTAGGCCAGGCTTATATCAACTAAAATTATAATTATTGGGAGATAACTTATTATTACTTGAATAAAAAATAATATTCCCCTGATATAAGTATTATCCTTTGAAAGATAGAAATAATATCCAAACTGGAAATTAGGTATTAAGCTGAGCGTATATAAAGCCAGAAAAACAGTTACTATTCCGATAAATTTCTTTGTCCTGATAATATCTTCATGCGCGAAATAGTCTATAAAGACAGCCCCATAATAATAACAACAATTACGCGCAATAAAATAAATTGACCAAACATAGTATAATTCGTTATTTGCATGTATTTCAGCTTTTCCAGCCAAATAAGAACCGATAAAATCGGATATGGCTGAAATAAAGACCGCGCTCAGCATTATAAGCAGTAATTTGCGCTGAAGAATATCCGTATTGTATTTTTGTAAATAGTCAGCCGCTATAAGGACTATTATTATACAGGAACCGATTATCGCGCCGAAATATTCAAAAGTAATCATATTTGATAATCTCCCGCACGGCGTTTTTCTTCGGTATTCATGTGCATCAGATTGTTAATGTGATTTAAAAAATCATCTATCCGCCTGTTGTCGTCTGAAAAATACGCGTCAAATCCGTAGATTATTTTTACCTCATAAGGTTTTCTGTTATTTTTATTATACAGATTTAAACTTTCATTAATCCTGTCCATTAAAACGTCAATGCCTGTTTCCGCTTTTACGGCAAGTACAAATTCATCTCCGCCGTAACGCGCCGCAAAATCCGATTTTTTACAGCAGAATTTAATTATCTGCGCCATATTACGCAGGGCGTTATCCCCTTCAAGATTACCGTAAGTCTCATTTATAGACTTAAAATTGAATATATCAATCATGGCAATTATAAGCGATTTACCGTTTTTGTTACGTGTAAATTTATGTACAAATTCAAAAAAACTGTACCGGTTGTCCAGTCCTGTTAAATAATCAGTTTTATTTTCTTTAAGTATGACAAATAAATAGATAAAAAGGAGCAATGCGGCGATTACAGGCCAGATTATCCTATATTCAATAAAATTACCGGCGTTTTTATTAAATGAGAAAAATGAATACGCAAAATCCGCGATTAACAATATAAATACGGCGATTAAAATTGTACAAAAGAGTTTTCTTAATTTGCGGTTACTGGAAAATTTTACCGTACATTCGGCAAAAATAATAATAATTATTAATGCCGGACCTGTAAAAGTATTAAGGGCGTATGAAAGATTCATTATTTAACCCAATCGGCCAAAAGAGTTTCACAATATTCCTGAGGTTCAATTTCCCTGTTTAAGAGCCTGCATAATCCGATGGAGACGGGCATTTTAAGCTTGTGTTTTTCAGCCAGGATGTGGACATATTTGGCGGCGGCTACGCCTTCCGGCAAATAGCCGATTTCGCCGATTCGCGACAGGAGATCATCAATGTTTTTAAACGGTTTAAGTATATTTTTCTCGATTATTTCCCTGCCGAAGCGCCTGTTTCTTCCGTAAATGGAACGGCACGTAACGTCTAAATCGCCAATTCCGGAGATGGAAGTAAATGTCTCAGGATGAGTTGCGCCTAACGCTTTGCCGAGGATCTGTATCTCGTTTAATCCCGCCGCAAGAAGAAGGGACTCGGTGCCGTCTCCGAACATATCCATTTTACCGATGGTTTTCATTGCGTCTAACAATCCAAACGCGATTGCTATAACGTTTTTTGCCGCCGCAGCCGCCTGTACTCCCCTGACGTCAAGCGATGAATAAACAAGTAATTGCGGACCTTTTAATAAATCCCTGAAACGGATGGAATTCTTGGGATTTTCACTGGCCGCTATAAGGCCCGTTACTTTTCCCCGCGATACTTCCTCAGCGTGGCTTGGACCGGAAATATAAACAAGTGATTGCCGGAAAAAACCGGGCAGATAATCTTCCATGGTTTCCAGAATCAGCCGGGGGCCGTTATCGGTGGGTAAAAAGCCTTTTGTTATTGCCGCAATGATGGTTTTTCCTTCTCTTATTGAATTTGCGGAAAGGGTTTTTTTCAGCGTATCAAGCAGGAATAAGGACGGCACGGCGTAAATAAGAAATTGTTTCCCTTCCGCCGCTTCTTCAATATTTGAGGTTGATTTTATTTTCTTGGGTAACTCCACGCCCGGCAAATACCTGGAATTCTGTTTATTATTGTTTATATCATCCCTTACCTCAGTCTCAAAACTCCAGATAAGGACATCTTTATCTTTTTCAGCAATAACTTTTGCTATTGCCGTTCCCCAGGCGCCCGCGCCTAAAACCGCTATTTGAGTGTCCATACCTAATTATGCACTTTTATCTGTTTTTTCTCAACAATTATTCTCCCGCAATTGTTGATTGACGGGGAATTCCAACTGTTAAACTGAAATTTAAGGCTTAAAAAGCCATAAATACCCTTGCGCGTGTGTTTCCGGAGTGATAATCTAATATTGTGAGGAAATTAGCCAAATTAACGATATTTTTCAGCCTGATCTTCATCATTTTTTTTGCTGTGGTAACGGGCGTAAGGTTTCTGTCCCTTCGTGTTGATTGGGCTAAAAATCTGCCGCCTAAACCGGAGACTTCCCTTACATTGCTTATAACAGCCGCGCATTGGGCGTTGTCAATGGCTTTGTTTTGTTCCATTATAATAGCTTTAAATTATTCAATCAGGAAAGGTTTTTTTGCGTTGATGTCGCTTATATGCGTAATGTCCCTGTCGTTCCTGTTTAGTTTTGGAATTTCTACCGCTTTGGAACAATGGAAATCGGTAGTACCGGCAAAAAGTCCCGGTATAACTCTAGGCGGAAAGGGATTGATACTGTCAAACACGATAAATAAAAATGAGACGGCGGTTATTTTGTTGAACAGCGCGGCTGATCCTCTTGGTCCGAGAGTGATAGCGATACCGGGTCAGCAGATGGCTTACCAGCGGACGGCAAGCGGGGATTTTGATCTTCCTCCCATCCCGTTCGGCGATGATACGCCGTGGTTTTTAAAAGATATTGAAATAGACATCCGACTTAACGCGGAAATGTTTCAGCGAAAATTTTCTCAAGGGTTTCTTTCATATTTATTTTACGTCGGCTCCCTCATTTACCTTTTATGCTCGCTGGGTTATGTGATTAAATTCAGCGTATGGCCGCTTGCAAATCTTTTTTTGTCCATTCTCGCGTTCCGCGGCGTTCTTGCGCTTAACACTTTTTTTAACTCGCAGGAGATGCAGATGATAACGGCGTCTTTTCTTGATAATAAAATACCCGTGGCAAACGCGCTTCCGTTTATATTTCTTGGTTTTGGAACGCTTGTAAACCTGTATTCGCTTTTGGCTTTTGCCGCAAAGAGGCGGGTGGATGATGACGATTAACACCGATAAAATGCGCTCTCCGCAGGTTATTTTTATTATTTATACGCTGGCCGCATTTCTTCTTATAATGATTTTCAAATTTATTTTTCCCGGTTCACCGGCTCCGTTATTACTTTATTCACGTAACTGGCGCTTAATACAAGGGGTAATAGAAATATTTAATTTATTTCCCGCCATCGCTTTCTCCGCGCTTGTGATTCCTTTTGGCATTGTTTCGCTTGGAGATAATTATCAGACTTTTTCTGAATTGTTTTTTAAAAACCTTGTTTCTTCCGTTATTACCGCGATTATCGCCGCTGTTTTTTATGGATTAATTTTCTTTCTTTTGTTTCCGATAGTCAAGAATTATGAGGATAATTTAATATACAGCGGTGATATGTACCGTCTTGCAAAAAAAAGCGCTCTGGAGTGCATAGATTCAAAAGACTGGGAGAAAGCTTCCCAATTTCTGGATATCTGCGATCATGTATGGTATAACAGCCAGGAATTGAAGTCTCTTAGGGAAGAAGTTACGGTTAATTTACACGAAGATATTTCCGAAAGAAGCGAAAAAAGAATCCGCGCCAGCGAGGCATTGGCGGCGGATTACCATATTTTAGACGCTGTCGTCCCGTTATATGAGGATCAAAACCCTATTGACGCCGCGCAGGCTATTACCATGAGCAGGGAAGCTTTTAATGAAAGACGCTATTATGACGCTCACTGGCTCGCGAATCTTGGAACGCGGCTTGCCGTAAGGGGAAGCGTAGAAGCCGCCAACGCCGCGCGGCTTGCAAGTGAAGCGTGGAACATGATTGCCTCTCTTGCGCCTAACGCAAGGGAAGAACACCTTTTTGAATTGTACAATTTAAAATTGTCCGGCTATCAGGCGATGGCTTCCGGCGAATGGATACGTGCGTTTTACATTTTTCAGGAACTGTTGACATATACTCCCGATGATCCCGACGCGAAAAATTTTATCGCCGTAAGCGAGAAAAACGCCAAAGAAAGCGCATTTTTTATTGAAGAGATGGAATTGTCGCTTGGCGAGAATTTAAACGGCGCGGTATTTTCCATTCCCGGCGCGGACGGCAGGGTAGTGATGCGTTTTAACAGTCTTACAACAACGGACGACGTGGCCTACGGCGCCGGATTTGAATATATGGAATTTGACTCGAATATGACTCCTAAGACAAGCGTTATTTCGAGGTACGCGAAACTTACGCCTTTTACCTTGGACGGAAAGCCGCAGGTGTATGTTTTAACTCACGCTCTGGATCGTTTTAATAAAAATAATGACTTTAAAGGCGAATGGCTTATTGGCAGCCCCGTAGCGGGCGGTATATTTTTGAATATCAGTTTTGAGGATTTATTGGTTATTACCGATGTCAGAAGAGGGCTTACAAATCTGCGGATTAATGAACTTTTTACCGCGGCGGAAAAACTTGACAATTACGGGTATATAAGCCAGATTTTTCAGGCTGAAATTTTAAACCGGCTTGGCTGTGTCCTGTATTTTTTGCCAATGGCGATTTTTGTAATTGTTATCGCATGGCGGTATCGCACAAAGAAAAAGCCGCGTTATCTGTTTGTTCTTTTGCTTCCTGTTCTGCCGGTTGTTTTTCACGGTTTTGTTTTCCTGTACCGCTCGGCAATTAATACATTGGGTATTTGGCTTGTAATAAGTTTTGGCTTTACCTCCGCCTTAATTGTTTTTATCGCGGCTCTGGCCGTGATATTATTTGTCTCCCTTGTTACGCTTGCCGCTCAGCATAATTAGCGTTTTTCCAAATCAAGTAATTTTTGTTTAAGTTCCAGCCCGCCCCCAAAACCGGTTAAACTTCCGTCATGGCCGATTACGCGGTGACAGGGAACGATAATTGCAATCGGGTTACGGTTATTTGCCATTCCCACGGCGCGGCATGCTTTTGGATTTCCAATCACAGCGGCTAATTCGCCGTAACTGCGCGTCTGCCCGTAGGGAATTTTTTGCAGCGCCTCCCAGATTTTTACCTGAAAATCCGTTCCATGCAAAACAAGCGGCAAGTCAAAGTCCTGCCTGTCTTTTTTAAAGTATTCGTCAAGCTGTTTTGCCGCCTTTTTTATCAGCGGAGTTTCGCTTTTTTCAAAGTCTTTGGGTATTTTACCCGCGCCAAATGAGACAAAACGGACGGCCCCGTCTTCTTCGGCGATATGAAGATTACAGAATTTATAATGATAAACAAAGTATTTTTTCATTTTAAAAGTGTAACATAATTATTGTTTTTTGGTTATATAATATAGGCACAATTATTCATGGAGGTCTAAATGAAAAAATTTATAATTTTCCTGGTTATCGCTGTTTTAATCGCGGGTACGATTTCCGCTCAACCTATCAGGGATCAGCGTAATCCCACCCCTAAAGATAACCTTGAGCAATTAAAAGACAATCCTCAATCAAAAAGCGGGCGCGCGCGCGAAGCTCGTTCTGTATCGGTAGAAGGCGTTTTAAAACTGGAGAAGGGATTTGTCGCTGTAGAGAGCGGCGACACCGTTTATTATGTTCCAATGTTGAATCGTTATATTGGTTTTATTACCGGACTGCGCGAAGGGGCAAAAGTTTCTGTTGAAGGATATGAATATAAAAGTATGATTCGGCCTGTCAAAGTAACTATTGAAGGAAAATCCTATGATTTTATGTCATGGAATCGCGGTCAAGGCGCATGTAACGGGTTTGGAAAACGGGATTTTCGCCCGGACAATGATCAGCGTGTTCCCGCTCCGCGTTGGAATAATCAAGGTAATGGAAACAGATTTGGCAGGGATGGCCGTTGTTGCCGGTAATTAAAAAAATACCGTCCTTCAACCGGCGCGGTAACGATGAGCGGCGGAACGATTTCGACAACGGCAACCAGCGGCGCTGTATCAATCGCAAGTATGACAAGTGGTTATTATCCCGCTTTTTTGCTACAATAAAATATGAATATACGAGACCGATACGCGCCTTCCCCCACAGGGCTTCAACACATTGGCGGGATAAGAACGGCGCTTTTTAATTACCTTTTTGCCCGTTCCAGCGGGGGAAAATTTATCCTGCGCCTTGAGGATACGGACAGAACCCGCTATGACGAAAGTTATGTGAAAAATCTCTATGATACTTTTGACTGGCTGGGAATAAAATGGGATGAAGGCCCCGATTGCGGCGGCCCGTTCAGTCCTTATGTGCAGTCAGAGCGCACCGCCCACTATAAAAAATACGCGCAGGAACTTCTTGATAAAGGGCAGGCGTATTATTGCTTTTGCTCGGCGGAAAGAATTGATAAAGTACGGCAGGAAAGGGAAGCCGCCCATTCCTCGGAAAGCGGTTATGACCGTCTCTGCCGGAATATCGATCCCTTGCTTGCCGAAAGAAGAGCCGCCGATGGGGAACCCTATACCGTCAGATTAAAAATCCCTCTCGGAGAAATGACCCGCTTTAACGATCACCTGTTAGGTGACATTGAATGGAAGAACGACGACATCAACCCCGATCCCGTCCTGCTAAAATCGGACGGCTTCCCGACCTATCACCTTGCGAATGTGGTAGACGATCATTTAATGGAAGTGACCCACGTCCTTCGCGCCCAGGAGTGGCTTGCGTCCACGCCTCTGCATGTGATCATGTACCGCGCCTTCGGTTGGCAGCCCCCTGAGTTCTGCCACCTTCCGATGGTGATGGGACAGGACGGCAAAAAACTTTCCAAACGTCACGGCGCTACAAGCATTGATGAATTCCGTAAGCAGGGGTATCTTCCCGCCGCGCTGATAAATTACATCGCGCTGTTAGGCGCATCTTACGAAGAGGGCAAAGACTATTACACCCCCGAAGAACTTGCGCGGCGTTTCAGTCTTGATAAACTGAATAAAGCGCCCGCGGTTTTTGATTACAAAAAACTTGAGTGGTACAACGGGCAGTACATCAGAATGATGGGTGATGAGGAACTTGCCTCTCTTTGCCTTCCGTTTGCGGTAGACGCGGGATTGTTTGGCGGCGCAAAGAGCGAACCGTCAGCGCAGCAGAGGGAAATTTTTACCACCGCAATACCGCTTGTAAAAGAGAGGCTTGTCTTCCTTAGCGAAGTCCCTGAAAAAATAGCCTATTTGTTTAATGAGCCGGAAGTTCCCGCGCCTGAAGAATTTATTCCCAAAAAGAGCGACCTTGCCAGGACGGTTGAAATTTTACAGATAGGCAAGGAACTTGCACGCACGTTAGCTGAAGCACAGAGCGATGAGCAGGCGGAGGAGTTTATCAAAGCGGAGGCGGAAAAGAGGGAAATAAAACTTGGGGACCTTATGATGCCTTTGCGCGTCGCGATTACGGGCAACAGGGTAAGTCCTCCGCTTTTTGGGTCTCTTCGCATTTTAGGAGCGGAAAAATCTGTTGAACGTGTACAGAGGGCGTTGGATAAATTAGGCGGGAATTAACCGTCAGAGCGCAGATAATTCTGCAATTCCTCAAAGACTGAACCAAGATCATCAAAATGGAGTAACGCCCTGCCATCCAGTGGAGTGGGCATATTGTTTACAATGATAATATTGCCTCCGCCGCGCAAAGTGTATTGCGGCATACCGGCGGCAGGGAAGACGGTCAGGCTTGTTCCCAGCACAAGCATTAAATCCGCTTTTTGAGATTCAGTAATAGCTTGTTTTAACGCGTTAGCGGGAAGACTTTCGCCAAAAAAAGTGATCGCGGGTTTTAATACCCTGCCGCATTTTGGGCACTTGGGCAATTCTCCCTTATGAACAATAGCCGCCACTTCTTCATAACTTACTCTTACACTGGCGCACCGCAGACAGTAGTGCATTGAAGGTGAGCCGTGAATTTCAATCACATTTTTGCTTCCGCCCTTTTGATGTAAAAGATCGATATTTTGCGTAATCAACGCTTTCAGGTAACCGCGCTTTTCAAGTTCTCCAAGTACGATGTGGACAATGGACGCTTCTTTTTCATTAATATTGTAAATAAAAGAACCTGCCATACTGTAATAAAAAGAGGGGTCTATTTCAAAATAATTGATGTCAAAAATTCTTTCCGCGTCCATATCGTTGTAAAGACCGTTCTTACCGCGAAAGTCGCGAATGCCGGAAAGCGTGCTGACGCCCGCGCCCGTTAGGGCGACAAGATGTTTGGCTTCCTTAATCAGCGTATATAATTCTTTAACTTGTTCCATAACAATAAATTATATACCATTAAAATGATTTTTGCTACTAAAATTTAAAGCCAACTTCCAGTAAAAACGCATTATTCATGGTAAATGATTTTCTAAAAATAAATTCACTTTGATATGCGGCAACAATGCTAAACCATTTATTAAAATTATACTCAAACCCCAAATGGGTATAAAGTCCGAACGGATTTTCTCCCCATTGAACGGTATTTATATATCCTATCGTTCCTATTCCCATATTAAAATATTTAAAAACAATCTGTTCGATAAATAATCCGGTACTCAAATAAGAATGTGTATCTTCCGCCAAAATATTTAAATGATCTATTTTTACCCCATACCGCTGGAATTCATTTGCCATAAGAAGTATTTTTAGCCCATAAGTATATGACAATCCTTTCATATCATCGGCGTTACAATAACCGACAGAACTGCCTGGGCGTATTAATACCGTCTGTCCGTATAAGTTACCCGCCAATGGCAGAACAAGAAGCATTAAAACAAAACTTAATTTTTTCATATAAGCCTCGTTATAAAAAGGTTTACTTTATAGCCTTAACCGGACATATATTTATACAATTCCTGCAAAAAACACATTCTGTTGATAATACTTTTTGTCCGTTTTCAATGTATTTTTTTACATCCACGTCCATCGGGCATACCTCGTTGCATTTTCCGCATTTGATGCATTTGTTTCCGGTTGGATTTATTTTAACTAATGAGATACGCGTCGGCAGTTTCATAATAAGTGAAACAGGACAAAAAATTTTGCAGAAGGCGCGTCTTTTTTTGAATACAAACGCCAATATTATTCCTATTATGTAATACGATATATACCCGACAAGAAACCAGATAAATTGATCAAACTTTTTGCTTTCTATAAAAGAAGTGATGGAAGAATCTATATGTTTTGTCATATAATCATATCCGCTTTGAATAAGTATAAAAGGAATTAATAACGATACGATTAAAACGGGAATTCTTATGTAAGTATATTTTTTTGGTATAGGTTTGTTTTCTTTTATCGGCAGCCATTCGAGTAACGCCGCGGTATAGCAAGCCCAGCCGCAGTAACCTCTGCCCCAAATCAACGGTCCGAAAACTTTTGCTATCGCATAATGTATTAAGACGCGTGTAAAAATTCCCGTGCTGATAAAATATGCCAGATAAATTACCGTTTCTTCAATCTGCATATTTTCACGCTGCATGAATCCCAGAAAAACTAGGAAAACCAGCGAAATTATCGACAGGCTTATTTTTCTGCCCAAATCAGGATTGTTTAATAGAATACTAAGGAAAACACCTATTGATATGCTTAATCCAATCGGGATAAAAACAAAGAAGAATCCGACCCAGATCGTTAAACCCAATGATACTGACAAGACAGTACCAATTAGAAATGGAAAAATACTCTCTATATATTTTTTCATATTACCCCCAATGCTTTTACTCTTCCCATGTTGACAATTAATTTTGTTGATTTGCCGTTTATCGGCGTTTTTAATTTGTTAAAACCGCCCGGCGCTCCCCTTAGGCTATAATTGGTTTTACCGACAGGCTCTGACGGAATTCCAAAAATATTTTCATCCAATCTTTCGTTGGAATTAATATCCTGAAAAACAGAAACTACATATTCGCCGTCAGGCAAATCCAAAGAATGCGTTAGAGTGGTTTTATTTGGCTGTAAGATAAAACTGGTAAAAGCCTTTTCGTTTTTATAATCATTTTCATTTGAGTATACGGCAACATATATCAAACCGCCGTTAACGATTACCCCGTTAATCTCTATAGTTGTATGAATATTATCCGCGAATAAAGTTTTAACAACAAAAAGTAAAACGCATAATAAAAGCGATTTTCTAAATATATTATTCTCCATGCTGAAATTATAGAAATTTGCTTTTAAAATAAATATAGAAAATTAGGTAAGATGCGTAAATTTGACGTTAAGATGCACTTAAAGTAGTTATGTGCCATTTGTCCTAAATTGGTTAAAATAATAATTGACTTTTTTGGAAAAAAGGTGTATATTTATACAATTTTATGGAAATGAAAAACAAAGTATTTTCATGTGTTTTAATAATCTTATGCGTACTGTTTTCAAGCTGTTCAATAAATAATAGAAACCTTACTAAGAAAATAGATGGTATTTTATCCAATTCACCCAATGCCATTGAAGCAATTTTGGAAAAACTTGAATATTCGGACATAGTTTTTGTCGCCACAAGCCAAAGCCATTATCTTTTAAATGATACAATATTACTGGGTTCAAATTTACAGCTTTTGTATAATGCGGGCGTGCGGTACATTTTAGTTGAAGGCGCTATTGGAGAAAGTTCTAAATACGGATGGTCAAAGGAAAACGACCCTGCTTACCCTTATTATCCATGGGATTATGCCGGTATAAGATATGGCGCTTTTGATTTATTTCATGAAATATATCAATTAAATATAGATAAAAACGAAAATGACAAAATTAAAATAATTGGTCTTCAAACAGGCATGGAATTTGTTATTCCGGGAACTGTAAGTGCTATAGATAGATATAATTATAGAGATAAATATATGGCGAATATCGCCATTAATACTATTGAAAACGCCAAACGAGGGGAGAAAATACTGGTTAATGCCGGCAGCGACCATGGAAGTAAATATATTTTTCCCAATGCATTTGGCGGCAAAGAAAGTTGGAAACCTCTTGGAGCATATCTATATGAAAAATATAAAGACAGGTTCCTTTCTTTACACTACATAACATTGGATGAAAATATTAAATTAGATAATGATTCCATTTCTAATTTATTATTTAAATCTGATGATAAGTTAGTCAATTCCAATGAATGGAAAAATATTTTAAATGCGCCAAAATTAGTTACTGCAACAAACGCGGCAAATCTTCGTAAATTATTTTCACGCCTGAATTTAAGCGGACAAAGTAATAATAATTTTGACGGATTTATTATTGATAAAAACGGTATTATGGGGGTAATGTTTGGATATACGCTGTTTGATACGGATATTTTAAATATATTCATTGAGCAAACCAGAGAATTAGATAATGAAATATCTTTATTAAAAGAAGAAGATCGTTCAGAGAACATTGATATATATTATAAAATGAGTTATATGATAAAATATGTTTATTACTTAAAGTTATATTTTGGCGATAATTTCCCCTATGATTTTTGGAATCCGGAAATGCCCTTAAGCGAAGCAATAAAAATACTTGAAGATAATATTTTAAAAAGTTCCAAACCGGAAGATAAAATGGTTTTTTCCCCTCCATCCATGGAAACTCTTCGAGATTACCATGATTATAGTTATCACTTCAAGTCAATGAATGATTATTATTGGTCATTTAAATTACCTGTAAGTATAAAAATAAGTATAGAACAACCGAAAATTACTAAAATGAAAGAGCTTTTTCCTTATGAATTATGGACGGAATATTGGTATGCTAAAATGTATATGAAAGGCAATAAATATAAAGAAGCGTATGAATATTTGCAAATTATTAATAATAATCCATTAGTTTATTCAATGCAAATTTATCCTGAAGTTCTTGAAATGGCGATACAATGCGCTGAAAAGCTTGGTTTTAATGAGCAAGCGAACACTTATAAAAATCAAAGAACTTCATTATGGAATGAATATTCTATAGATGTAAGCATTTTCTATTTATTTAATTAACTTGGAAGAAAATGTTAGCTGATATTTTCACTTTCTCTATAACTTCATTAGGCGAAGTGCCCGGCATATTATACGCTTTATCTATATGGTTCAGGCTTAAATCTTAACAATATATTCTCATTCTTGATTGTATCCGGAAAATTACCGCTTAAACAAATCTTCATTTTTTCCATAGGTTCATTTAATTCGTTAAGTCTTTCGTGTGCATTTTTACCTTTTATATGAAAATCAATGTATATGTCCGTTAATTCTCCATATACATTATGTCCATTCTGTATAAAAATACCAAGTTTTTCAGAATCCATATTAATTTGATAATGGGCCTTTATAACACGTTTCCCCCAATATGGAAAAATCATAAATGATGAATCTTCAGGAATTTCTTTTAATTCAATAATATAATCGGTAAAATTATCTTTTAGAACATTATAAATATCAACCATTGATATATGTCTGCTATTCTCAATAGATATTTCACCCATTGAGTTGGGTGAAGTCCAACAACTGCACAATAAAATTGATAATAAAAACAAACTAAATGTAATTTTTATTCTAATCATATATATCTACTATACATTATTTGAAAAATATTTTCAATAAGAGTGGTGATTTTCCTACTTCGCCGTTGTATTTTCCTGGTGTTTTTGCAGTAATTTGTTTAATTCTTTTGCGTCATTATTGATCTTTGTAACAGAAATTATCATCGCAAATATATAGATTATCACCGCCATAACGACAAGAAGCCACACCGGTATTGCGGAATACCAATCAAAAAGAAGTCCGAATACGACAAGAACGGCGATTATATAACTGATATCAATTAGATATTCCAAAATTATGTTTCGGATTTCGAGTTTCCATCGCAAAAAAAGTCCCAGAATAATTACAATATTTGCGGTAAAAATTTCAAAAATAGTGGGAACAAAATGGATTTCAACTTTGAACAATACTGAAAATACCGCCAGTATAACCAGAGCCGCGCCTGTAACAAACATAACATAATTAATAATATCTTTTATTCTTTTCATTTATTCATCTCCTGTAATATTTGTTTTATGCCTGAAATATATTTTCTGGTAATACATAAATAAACCCCGTTTGATAATACCGCTTCCAGACGATTATTGTCTAACGGCCTGAATTTGTCCAGCTTGTTAATATTTAATATGCAATATTTGCTGATTTGTATAAAACCGCTATCTCTTAATTTTTCGTATATCTGATACAGGCGGCTTTTAACAAGATATTTTTCTTTTTCACAGCAGACGATAGTTTTACCGTCAACACTTTCAATGTAAAAAATATCAGAAACATTAACCAGTTTTACAATGTCATCCGAATAGCACTCTATTTGCGTGTCAACCGATTTTAAAAATGAAACAATACGTTCTATAATTTTATTCTTTACCGGGTATGTAATTGATATTTCAATGTCTTTTTGTAAATCATTTTGCTCAAGATTTATAATCATAATTTATTTTACAGCTATTTTTTGGTTTTGTAAAATAAAAACAAATGTTAATAAAAAACTCTTCACATTATTTAACATTAATGACAGCCTCTTTCATTTCCTTCACGTAATTGTAAATGTGCGGCGCGGCCTCTGACCCGTACTGAGCGGCTAATTTTACAAGCGCGCTTCCTACAATTACTCCGTCGGAAATACGCGCCATTTGCGCCGCCTGCTGCGGGGTGTGAATGCCAAAACCAATCGCTATTGGCGTCGATGTTACCGATTTAATTGCCGCCGTAATGGGAGCTAGGTCTGTGGTTATTTCTCTGCGTACGCCTGTTACGCCCATTGAGGAAACAAGATAAATAAAACCGGAGGCTGTCTTCGCTATTTCTTTTATTCGCGCCTGTGAAGTTGGAGCGATTAGTGAAACAAGATCGATGCCGTGTTTGCTTGCCGCTTCCTTCACAGGCGGCTGTTCTTCAAACGGCAGGTCGGGGACGATTATGCCGTCTAAGCCAACATCATTGCAGCGTTTAAAAAATGCGTCATAGCTTGTCTGACCATTAGCTCTGCTAGTGGTCAGGCCGTAGTGAAAAACGGGGTTGACGTATGTCATGAACAAAAGGGGGACGCTTGTCTCTTTTCGCAAGTCAGCGACAAGAGTAAATAATTTTTCTACGGTTGTTCCCGCTGCAAGGGCGCGGTTATTCGCTTCCTGAATTACCGGTCCTTCCGCGATTGGATCGGAAAAAGGGATGCCGATTTCTACTATGTCCGCGCCTGCTTTTATCATCTGCCTGATAAACTCTTTTGAGCTTTCAATATTTGGGTCTCCGCCCGTAACAAAGCCGATAAATGCTTTGCCATTTTTAAAAGCGTTTTGTATATTACTCATTTAGTTCTCTCCCCCTGTAACGGGCAATTGCCGCCACGTCCTTGTCGCCGCGGCCTGAAAGGCAGATAATCATGCTTTCATCGGCGGAAAAGTTACGCGCTATTTTTTGGGCGTGGGCGACGGCATGGGCGCTTTCTATCGCGCAGATAATTCCCTCCGTGCGTGAAAGATATTCAAAGGCGCAGACGGCTTCTTCATCGGTGACCGGCGCGTACTCTGCGCGTTTTGTGTCATGCAGCCAAGCGTGTTCAGGCCCGATACCGGGATAATCCAACCCCGCCGATATTGAGTACACGGGAGCGATTTGCCCTTCTTCGTTCTGACAAAAATAGGATTTCATTCCGTGAAAAATACCCACTTGCCCCTTCGCGATTGAAGCCGCGTGTTTTTCAGTGTTGATACCGTAACCCGCCGCCTCACAGCCGATAAGCTTCACGCCCGAATCATTTATGAAATTGTAAAAAATACCCATAGCGTTACTGCCGCCCCCGACACATGCAAGCACGGCGGAGGGAAGTTTCCCCTCCGCGGCAAGTATCTGCTCCCTTGCCTCCCTGCTGATCACCGCCTGAAAATCGCGCACAATTACGGGGAATGGATGCGGCCCCATCACCGAGCCAAGCACATAATGCGTGTCATGAACGCGGCTTACCCATTCGCGCATTGTTTCATTTACAGCGTCCTTGAGCGTCATCGTTCCCGACGTTACCGGATGAACTTTTGCACCTAACAATTCCATGCGGTAGACGTTAAGCGCCTGACGCTCGGTGTCTTCCTTCCCCATGTAGATTTCGCACTCCATTCCAAGAAGAGCCGCGGCGGTCGCGGCGGCGACGCCGTGCTGGCCAGCTCCCGTTTCGGCGATAATTCTTGTCTTGCCCATTTTTTTTGCAAGTAACGTCTGCCCAAGCACGTTGTTGATCTTGTGGGAGCCGGTGTGGTTCAAGTCCTCACGCTTCAGGTAAATTTTCGCCCCGCCAAGATCGCGGGTCATTTTTTCCGCGTAATAGAGGAGGGAAGGGCGCCCCGCGTAATTTTTTAAGAGGGCGTCCAGCTCAGCTTTAAACGCGGGATCGTCTTTGTAACGGTTGTAGGCTTGTTCAAGATTGATGATCTCGTTCATCAATGTTTCAGGAATGTACTGTCCGCCGTAATCGCCAAATCTGCCTGAGAATTTCTTTTCATCTTTCATAGAGGTTATCCTTGTCTAAAAGTCTCTGTTAATCTTAATATTTTTTCCCGATCTTTTACATAGTCTGTTTCCACTCCACTTGAGACATCAATGGCAAACGGTTTAAGCGCCATTGCCTGTTTAATATTTTCTATGTTGATGCCGCCTGCCAAAAACCAGGGCTTTGGAAATTTAACCGACCTAAGTTTTTTCCAATCAAATGTTTTTCCGGAACCGGCGCCTGAATCAATTAAAAAATAATCCACTAAATTTGACAAAGTCTGTAATTGCGAATTAAGCGACTTACTGCCAAAGATTACGGTTTTTATCACTTTAACCGGCGGAATAACAGTCTGCCTGATATTTGCTTTGCTTGACTTTTTTAACTGCGCGATATAACTTTCGTCTTCATCGCCGTGAAGCTGGGCGATGGAAATTATACTGTTATGGTACAATTCCGTAATAAAAGCGATAGGCGCGTTTACAAACACGCCGACGGGGATAATCCCGTCAGTAAGACGGAAGCGCAGATATTGGGCAAGAGGAGCGGAGACCTGTCTTGGGCTTTGGGCAAATACAAAGCCGGCAAAATCCGCGCGCGATTCATTTATATAATCAATGTCTTCATCGCGGGACAATCCGCATATTTTAATAAACATGGTTATAATGTAACACATTTCTATAATAATTTACAGGAGCGGTATCCGTTATAATAGCCGTTATTAACAAAAACTAAGAGTTTTTCTTGCAATTTTTATAAAGTCCATGTATACTGGGAACATCGTATTAGTATCTGCTCAGACAGCAGATGCTTACATATATTTTTTATAAGGAGTTTTTATGGCAAAATCAACAGTCATTGACAAACTTGGATGGATACCAAATATTATTCTTACCATCCTTTTTGATCCGATAGTTCAGGGAATCAACCGCATGCTTCGCGGCAGAGTAATTATCGGTATTCTTTGGTTTATTACAGGCGGCATCATTGGAATAGGCTGGATCATTGACATTATTACCGTTATCTTCAAAAAGAAAATAACATTCCTTGCCTGATTGTTAAACAATTACATCCGCCGTCTGACTCCCTGTAAATGGTCAGGCGGACAGATATCAACACAATAAGCGGTAATAAAATGTCGCTTATATTAGTTATGTGTCATTTCCATGCGTATTATTTTTTATTTTAACAAAAATAATACCGATATATTCGTTGTAATTTCCAGTTCGCCTATTGGTAATACTGTCGAAGTGTCAGATGCCGCCATCACAACATCAGCAAGTTCCCGGCTGAATCTATTGTGCATAGGTGAAACTTGTTGCGTTCCTTGATCCGATATGTTTAATACCTTAATTATTTTAAGATTCGATAGTTCCGCATACTGATTGGCCTTTTCAACCGCTTTTTTATACGCAAGCTCGCGGGATTTTATATAATACTCGGTTGTGTTCTTTACGCTGTAATTTACCTGATTTAATTCTATTCCGTTAATTTGGATAAGTTGATCAATTATCCATGACGCTTTTTCGCTGTCATCACTGATATTTTCAATAGAAAAAGTTATACTTTGCTGGGCTCTCTGCCCGACAAGAATACGCCTGCTTGTATATTCATATTCAGAGTTAAACGTCAGCGAGGCGGTATTTATATTTTTATCTTCAATGTTCGCGTCTTTCAGTACTTTCAGCGCCCGCCTGACCATTTTATTAACCTCTTCCTGAGCCGCCTTGGTTGTTTGGGAAACATTACTTAACGTAATGCTCATTTGAATTACGTCCGGCTGGACTGATACGGTGCCGGTTCCAAAAACGGAAATCGTGCTTTGGTTTTGTCGATTGGTTTCCTTATCACAGCCTGATACGAATACGGCAATTAATACTAAAACGCATACCCCAAAAAACTTTGTTTTCATAAAATAATCTCCTTTATTTTTTTATTCCCAAAATAGTGATAAGCCTCTGTTTTCATATTTAACTCCATTTAACAGGTTTATCAAAAAAATCAGAAATATCAAAAAATACTTTTTTAGTATCAGTTTTATTTGCTGATAATTCTTTTTTTGCAATGGTAAGAATATCACATCTAACATCAGTTCCATTTAGTTTAATTTTAGTTAATTCCTGCTTTATTTGTTCATAATCCGGATATTTATATTGTATCCAGGCATACTCGGCGGATATTCCAAGATCATGATTATCCGTACAAATTTTAATTATAGCACCCTCTTTAGCAGATTCAAATTCTATTATGCCTATAAGCGCGCTTTCTGTTTTAAATTCGCCCGTACTAATTGGTTTTACATTAAAAGTATACTTATCCATATTCATTTATCTCCAATTATATATCATTATTTATAACTTTATTTTTGCATATACTTAGCCTTAAAAAAATCCAGATTTTGAGGGAACCATGATGGATCAAGGGCAGATCCGTTATACAGTTCAAAATCATCTAATAATCCGGAGCCATTTTGTTCTTCATTATCAATGGTAAGATCATACCAAATAGACATCTTGGAATTAACATTTCCTTTTTTATATTCATTTATTATATTTTTCATATCATTATCTGTAAGATATTTTTCAATAAAAATGTAATAATAGTTCAGCATATAATCGGATTCTTTTTTCACCGTCAATGGTTCTGCAATTTTTGAGACTGATACTATGCCGTTTTCTTCCTGGTAGATTAGATTAAATTCTCCGATTATATTTCCATCTTCATCCGCCATTTCATTCAGGTATATGGCAATATTTATTTCATCTCTTTTTAATAAAATATCGTAATTACCAATTGATATATTTCCGTTGTCAAATTCAAACCTGGAAATTTGATAATCGCCAGAATATTGAACAGGTATGCAAAAATAATAGCCCTTTTCATTATTTAAAAAGAAAATAGACAGCGTATCTTTCAATGAAAAATTATACTGGGAAAAATCATTTTGGCGTGTTTTTACGCAATTCGATAAATTAATCATGGTTAATAAACCCATAATACATATATAGACATTAATTTTTTTTTTCATATAACTATTATACATCATTTTTCAATTCTTTCAAATAAGCCTTTCTATCCGCCGCTCTCATCAAACTTTCGCCGATTAAAACGGCATCCACGCCGGTTTTTCTTAATTCGCGGATATCATCCGCTGTTTTTATACCGCTCTCCGCGACAGTCAGTATCCCGGAAGGAAGCCGCTTTTTTAAGCGTGATGTCAGTCCCGTATCAACGTTGAACGTGGTAAGGTCACGGTTGTTAATGCCGATGATACGCGCTCCCGCCGCAAGAGCTTCCCGCGCTTCTTCTTCGTTGTGGATTTCAACAAGACAGTCCAAGGACAGTTCTCTTGCGGCGGCAATAAAGTCTTTTAGCGTTTGTTGTTCCAGTAGGGCGCATATTAAAAGAATTGCTTTTGCTCCCCATAATTTTGCTTCGTAAATCTGGTATTGGTCAATGATAAAATCTTTTCTAAGTGTCGGGATTTTCACAGCGGCGGAAATTTCACGTAAATATTTATCGCTTCCCAGAAAAAACTCAGGCTCTGTTAAAACAGAAATAGCCGAGGCTCCGCCTTCTTCGTACTCCTTCGCAATATCCAGCCAGGGAAAATTTTCCGCTATTACGCCCTTTGAAGGCGAGGCTTTTTTCACCTCACAGATGAATGAAAGTCCGGGAGCGGCAATGGCGTTTTCAAAGGGCAGGCGGCTTTTATCAATGTTTTCTGTTTCAGCTAACTTAACCGCCTGTTCCCGCGCTTGTTCAAAAGAAAAAGTTTTCTTTGCCCTTTCTACGCGGACAAGCGTGCTTGAAGCGATTTTGCCTAAAATAGCGGGCGGATTTTTCAAGAGGTGGAGCCGCCTAAACTGTTTTCTTCTGCGACATAGAAATAAATGTTTTAAGTTGTTCGCTTGCCTTGCCTGAGTCGATTGCCTCCTCAGCGATGGCGACGGCTTCCTTTATGCCGATTTCCGGTTTGGCAATGTGAATCGCGGCGGCGGAATTAAGAAGCACGGCGTTTCGTCTGGGGCCTTTCTCGCCAGCTAAAATACTTCTTGTTATCTGCGCGTTTTCAGCGGGCGTTCCGCCCAACAGGTCTTCCTTTTTACAGCGTTCAAATCCGAATTGTTCAGGTTTAATTTCATAACTTTTAATGAATCCGTCGCGTAATTCGCAGACTGTAGTTGGAGCGCCAAGGGAAATTTCGTCTAACCCGTCCTGGCCGAAAACAACCATTCCCCTTTTTACTCCAAGATTGCATAAAACTTTCGCCATCGGTTCAACCAGTTCAAGCTCGTATACGCCTAACAACTCCATGTTCGCGCCCGCCGGATTTACCAAAGGGCCGAGCATATTAAAAATTGTGCGAATGCCAAGTTCGCGCCTTACGGGAGCTACGTATTTCATTGAAATATGGTAGTTCTGCGCAAAGAGAAAACAAAGATTGATGGTTTTTAAAAGATTCAAACTTTGTTCAGGCGGGATTGTTATGTCAACGCCGAGAGCTTCAAGAACATCCGCCGAGCCGGTTCTACTTGTTGCAGCGCGGTTGCCGTGTTTTGCGACGGGAAACCCAGCAGCGGAAATAACCAGCGCGGAAGTGGTGGATATATTGAAAGAATTGGAATGATCTCCGCCTGTGCCGACAATTTCCAGTACGTCCATGTCATGCAATATCCTGACGCAGTGCTTACGCATTCCCGCGGCGGATGCGGTGATTTCATCAATAGTCTCGCCTTTCACTGACATTGCCGCAAGATAAGCCGCCATCTGTATTTCGCTGGCTTTACCTTCCATAATTTCATTCATAACCGTTTCGGCGCATTCATAAGAGAGATCTTCTCTTCTTGCAGCCTGTATAATCGCTTCTTTTATCATAATTATTCTATACCGCAAATTTAAAAAAATTACAAGCCGGAAACTAAGTAAAAACTTTACGCCTGTTTCCGCTTACTTGTATTTTACTTTTTACATTGATAAAGTTTAAATATATGACGACGCAATTATCTCCCTACCGTTTGAGCAAGGCGCGAGACGTATACAATTTTTTCAACGTTTTTAACGCTGTTTCCTGGAATCTGCTGGTAGGAATTATTATAACTTTATTTGCCCTCAGGTTAGACGCTTCCTCAACCTATATCGGGCTTATGAGCGCCGCTTTTTACATTGCGTTATTTCTGCTTCCACTCGGCAAATTACTGGCAAAGAGATTTTCGATAATCGGAATTTTTAGTTTTACATGGATAATGCGCTCGATCTGTATGATACTGGCGGCGGCGGCCCCGTTTGTCGATTACGCGGGTCACAGAAATATTGCTCTTCTTTTGGTAATAATCGGCGTGTTTCTGTTTCATCTTTTCCGAGGCGTTGGAATGATTGGAAACAATCCTGTTTTAAGTTTATTGGCAAGCGGTCCCGATCGCGGCAGTTACATGACGCAGGTTCAGATCATCAACAGCGCGATTGGAATGTTCGGAAGTTTTCTGATAGCGATGGTGCTTGGCATGGAGCCGCCAATTTTTGTGTTTTCCATTTTATTGATTATCGGAGTGGTCACAGGTGTTATAAGCGGATATGTTATCAGAAAAGTGCCCGAACCTTCCATTCAGCAGGAAGCGGACGGCAGGTTAAAAACAAAACTTGCCGATATTTTTAAAGACGCTTTTTCCAATGAGCATCTGCGTTATTTTTTAATTATTTTCTTTCTTGTCATTCTTGTATCAGGCGTTACGCGAACATTTGTCATTGTTTACGCCCGCGAGGTGTTTGAACATAACGACGGATTAATTTCCCTGTACTCCGTTTTTGGAGGGCTCGGCTATCTTATGATCGGTTTAATTGTTAAATTTTTGGTAGACCGCGTCGGCGCAAAGCCGCTTTTCCTTGTTTGTGTGATTCTTGGACTTGTAAGCTTAATCCCCGTTGTTTTTATTCCGCAAACGGCGATTGAAAATGTGGCGGGTTCCATTCTTTTTCTTGTGTTTTTATTCTTTATGCTGAACTTCGGCTTTCTTGGCTCCGAAGGAATCGCGCAGACTTACTTTTTTGGATTGGTTCCGCCTGAAAAAACGCTTGACATGGGAATCCTCTATTTTTTTATTTTAGGCATTGCCGGCGCAAGCGGTTCTTTTTTAGCGGGGCTTTTCCTTGACTTTTTCCGTTTTGTAGGATTATCCCATTTTCTGGCGTTTAAAATTCTTTTTATTATAATGATAGGTTTAACGGTACTTGCCCTTTCCATGCAGAAAAAAATGAAGTCTTTAGGTTCTCTTCCGCTTTCAAACGCGCTGGAAGTTATTTTTTCCGTCAGGGATCTTCGCGCGATAAGTTTGTTAGGCAAGCTGAATAAAGCGGAAGATTCATCACAAGAGAAAATGCTTCTTGGCGAATTGCACAATACCCCTTCCCACCTCGCGATTGACGGGCTATTGGAGCGGGCATGTTCGCCGAAAATGGCTACACGCACGGAAGCGATAAGGGCGCTTGAAATGCTTCAGAAACTGAGCAAGAAAGCCGAGAAGGCGTTAGTTGACGACGCGGTGAATAATCCTTACACCACCGCATATATTTCCGCACGTATTTTAGGAAAACATAATTGTACTGGCGCCATTCCTATGTTACGCGAAATTACCAAATCGGGTGACTATATGCTCGCGGGAGAAGCGATAATCGCGCTTGCAAGAATGAAAGATGAAGATTTCCGTCCTGAAATAGAAAAGTTAATTTTAAGCTCTGATAACCCCCGGCTTAAAATCATGGGAGCGGAAGCGTTGGGAATATATCACAATGTTGAATCTGTTCATGTGTTATTGGGGTTATTACGCGAAAAAAATCCGCCGCCGTATTTAAGGGATGAAATTATTCTTGCAATTGCCGCCATAATTGACACGCAAAAAAAGTTTTACAAAATTTTAGCCAGGTTTGCGTCTGATAATTCACTTGCCGCAACTCTGGCGGCGGACGAAGCGGAAGAAGCGCTTGAATTTGTCAAAACCGCCCTTGGTAAAAAGAAAGCGTCAGACGAAAAATTATCCGTAGTAAAATCTTTCGCTGAGAATTTTCAAAATGCTGTCATTAAATATGTTAAAGAAAATGACGGCGCGTCATTATCGCACCTTATTCAGGAATTGCCCGATGAGTATTTAAAAGCGGGGGCCGTTATAAAATCCGTCTTTTCAGAAGCTGTTATTGATAATGACTTGAGTTTTTATGACAGCCTTCGCTTGTTAATCGTTCACTGGTCATCGCAGGAATTGCGTATTTGGGCGGCGATGTTGAGGTAAGCCAACAAGAATGGAAGACCAAGAATTTTACCACGAACTACACGAACCAATACGAACTTTTAGTATATTAAAAAACTATTATTATCTTTGCCAGTCATAATTATAAATTACAATGTTTCATCAATAGCTTTGAGAATTTTCTTTTTAAGAGCATTTTTCTGATCATGCTGCGATTTCATAGTTTTTAACGTATCTGATTCATCAGTTTTTGAAAATAAATCCGCAGGTTCTATTTTAAGGGCTTTTGCTATTTGATTAAGGGTATCTGCTGAAGGAAACCGCTTCATAATTTCTATTTTTCCTATCAAGGTAGGCGAACAGCCGACTTTTTCCGCTAATTTCATCTGAGAAATCCCCAATATCTCCCGACAACGTTTCATGTTTCTAGCCAAGAGAATACGGACATCGGTCATGTTTACCCCTCCAGCGGTATAAAAAATTGTCGTATTTGTATGAAAACAACGAAATAGACCAATAGTCTTTATATAATGAGACTTATAGTCCGTGACAAATATTAAAATATATGGTAAAATAGTATAAATTTCTGGATATTTCAGGAAAATTTATAGATACAATTATTTTAACTGTAAGAAAAATTAGGAGGATAGTATGTTAGACTTTGTTGCGAGAGTATTTCGAGGTTGGATGAATGTTCTTCTTTGGCTAATACTAATTGGTTGTATAATTGGTGGTTTTATTGTATTCGGTAATGTTTTTGGAGGTAGAGGTTTTAGTTTTGGATATGCTGTTTTAGGATTAATTATTGGTACTCTTATCGGCTTAATCATTATTATTTTATCTGGTGGATTAATTGCTAATTTTTTAAATATGGTAGATGATATTAATGAAATAAAATATCATTTGTTAAAAAATAGAAACACGTCTAGTGAAAGTTCTTCTGGATCAAATTTTAGTAATATTTCACCAAATAAACCTACTCAAGTAAATTATGGTGATACATGGAAATGTAAAAAATGTGGTGAAAAAAATCCAATAACAGCATCAACATGTAAAGGATGTGGTGAATATAAATAGTAAAGTAACAATAAAGCAAATATTACATCACTTAACGAAGTCGGTATATGTAGACCGCCAGTAGAATAGCGTGTCTGACACTTATTTAAAATGCGCTTGAAGATGTATGCCCAAAAAATGTTACACAGGCAGGGGAAATTGCGTGATGTAAAAACATCTTCTGTGGGTTCCCTGACGTAGAGACAACGTAGTTGGCTCGGAGTCAGACTCCCCCAGAGTTTTTACAGCACGCAATTTCCCCTGCCTATGGAATAAAATCTTTAGGCATACATCTTGCCTCACTTGAAAATAAAGTGACAAACAGGCACTTGTATAATTCCTCAATTTCTGCTATTAAACATACATGCCTGCAAACCAAGACGCCGCAAGCCGGTTAGGCACCGAACCAATCGGAAAATTACTACTTAAATTCTCTGTTCCCGCGATAACCGGCATGCTGGTAAACGCCCTCTACAACGTAGTTGACCGTATCTTTGTCGGTCAGGGTGTGAACGAAATCGCCCTTGGCGGACTTTCCCTAGTAATGCCGCTTATGACCATTGGTATGGCATTTGCCATGCTCTTTGGCATTGGAGCGGCTAACATGATCTCAATGCGTCTTGGTCAGGGGCGGCGGCATGATGCGGAAAATGCAATGAGTCATTGTTTTTTCCTGCTGATAGGCATTTCTATTATAATGATGATTGTCGGACTTTGTTTCCTTGATCCGGTTATTTCCATGATGGGAGCGGAGGGCAGCGAGGCCATTAGTTATGCCAAAGATTATTTTCGCATAATTCTTTACGGTATGGTATTTTTCACGGTGAGTTTCGGGCTGTCTCATTGTACAAGGGCGCAAGGTTTTCCTACAATTTCAATGCTTTCCATGATCATGGGAGCGGTGCTAAATACCATACTCGATCCTATATTTATTTTTGTGTTTAAATGGGGCGTAAAAGGGGCGGCATGGGCGACTATCATTTCCCAATTTTCCTCGTTTGTTTTTATTTTTATTTTTATCACAAGCAAAAAAGCGGTAGTAAGGCTTAATCCCCGCGCTTTTAAACCGAATTTTTCCGTTGTTCAGCAGATAATGGCTTTTGGTTCAGCGCAATTTCTGCTTCAGTTTATGATGTCTGCCGTGCAGTTTTTGTACAATAAAAGCGTGGGCTGGTACGGGGCAACCGCTCTTGGAGTGGCAAACGGCGACGCCATCGTTCTTTCGGGATTGAATATAAACGGCTCAATAATGATGCTTATACTCATGCCTGTTTTTGGAATTAATCAGGGGTCGCAGCCGATACTTGGTTACAATTACGGGGCAAAATTATTCCGCCGCGTGTTACGCGCATATTTAGGCGCTATAGGGGCGGCTACAATAATCTGCGTTTTTGGATTTGCAGTAACTCAAATTTTCGCGCCTCATCTGATTAGGGTATTTGTGCCGGACGGAAGCGACGCGCTCATGCGGTTTACTCCCCGGGCGATGAGGATAATGCTGATGTTACTGCCGGTTGCAGGTTTTCAGATTGTTTCGACAAATATGTTTGTGGTTACAGGCCGCCCGAAAATATCAATATTTCTTTCCATGCTCAGACAGTGCATCGCCCTCATTCCTTGTATACTCATCTTTGGGAAAATATGGGGGCTTTGGGGCGTGGTCGCCGCAGCCCCAGTTGCCGATGGCTTTTCCTTTATTATTACGGGGATTTTAATTATATTTGAATTAAGAAAGCTAAGACGCGATTTAGCCATTAATCCCGCGTGATTGGGTTATCTCAGGTAAAGGTCTCCTACTTGACTGAAAACTACAGTTTTTATATTCTATATACATGGGAAGTTCTTTTTTCTCCTCGCTGGTTATCAAAATAATCGCCGCTTTTACTATTTTTATTATAATTATTATAGGTATAGGCCTTGGTTTGTCCCTTGCAATAACGGCAAATACAAAAAATCAGGAAGATTTTGTTGAATTGGCTCCGGCGCTTCCAACTAAACTTCTGGACATTAACGATAACTTAATCACCGAATTTGCGTCGGATGAAAAGCGCGAAATGGTTTCTTTAAACGAGCTTCCCCGACATCTGATTCACGCTGTTATATCCCGCGAAGACCCTGATTTTTACAGTCATCACGGTTTTAGTATTCGCGGTATTATGCGCGCCGTAGTGGGGCAGCTACTTAAAAAAAACTGGGGCGGCGGTTCTACAATTACCCAGCAGGTAGCGGGTAGGTTGTACTGCGACCGGAATGAACGCACTTATAAGCGGAAAATCAGGGAATTGTGGTGGGCCTTCCAGATGGAAAGGCGTTATACAAAAAATGAGATTTTAGAGATTTATCTCAATTATATGCCGATGGGACCAGGTACTTACGGCGTGGAAACCGCAAGTAAATATTTTTTCAATCACAGTGCGCGTGATGTAGACATAGCCGAATCAGCGGTTTTAGCCGTACTGCTTTCAGGTCCGGGCCGTTTTGATCCGTTAAAAAATCCAAATCTCGCGAGAGACAGACAGCATTTTGTTCTTGAGCGCATGATTCAATTTGGCTATGCCGATAAATACGAAGCTGAAGAATCCTTCAACGACTTTTGGGACAGGTTTGATTATACAAGACCCGCCCTGTCCGCATATCTTACCCGTGAAGACAAGGCACCGTGGTTCAGCGAATATGTGCGCCGCGATCTTGAGGTGATGATGTACGGTACAAGAGATTATTTCCGCGACGGTTATGTCGTGCGTACGACTTTAAATCTTAATCATCAGAAAGCCGCGGATGTTTATTTGGCCGAAGGGCTTGAAAAGGCAAATATCGAATACAAGGCGTTAAACAGAAGAAGCAATGTTCAGGCGGAGCGTGTCTATCTGCCTATTGTAGATCTGCTAACGCTTACTTTTAATCTTGTAGACATCCGCATAGGCACTTCAGGGCAGAATGAAACCAGGGCAATTATGCGTTACACGCGGAATGTCAATCCTGTAGTTGACATGGCCGCTTTGCTCTTTGATATTCCTGAATTAAAAGAAATGACCGTTTCCGGTTTTGAGAAACTTAGAATAAATATTGAAGAAAATGTTGTGGAAGGCGCGCTTATTACAATAGAAAATGATACCGGGTTTATTACCGCAATCGGCGGATCAAAATACGATGAATCGAATCAGCTTATTCGCGCGACACAGGCCAGCGTTACGCCGGGTTCATCGTATAAACCATTGTATTATTCAGCCGCAATAGACAGCAAACAATTTACGGCGGCGACATTAATTTATGACGCGCCGATGGCGTTTCATAATGAGGACGGCACTTATTATGTTCCGAATAATTACGGCGGAAGATGGAGGGGGCCTTTACTGCTTTACACCGCGCTTGCGTTATCGTTAAATATTCCCGCGTTAAAAGTATTGGAAACTATAGGCTTTGACGCCGCCATCAGCAGATCGGCCGCCCTTCTGGATATTACTGACCCGGCTCAAATACGGCGTGTTTTTCCGCGTTATTATCCTATGGGATTGGGAATAATTTCCGTTTCGCCGTTACAGATGGCAAGGGCATTCGCGGTTTTTGCAAATCAGGGGCGTGATGTCTCTCCAATAGCAATTCGCACGATTGAAGATCGTAATGGCAGAATTGTATTTGATATTGAGAGGGATGTCCGTCAAAGACAGCGGCGGTTGGCGAATAACGGTCAGGTTGTCAGTCCACAAAACGCCTATGTCATGACCAGGTTAATGGAGTTTGTCGTTACCGGCGGCACTCTTTCTTATGGAACCGGATCGGGATCGAAGTTGACCTACAAGAACAGCGATGGAAAAACATTCAGGATGCCTCTTGCCGGAAAATCGGGAACTACCCAAAACTGGTCTGACGCATGGGTAGTCGGATACACTCCCTATTATACAACGGCAATGTGGTACGGTTTTGACAAGCCCGGTAATTCATTGGGAATTTCGCAAACCGGCGAAATGCTGACATCCCCTCTTTGGGGCAACTATATGCGCGATATTCACAACGGGCTTCCGCAAAAAAGTTTTACGCGCCCGTCGGGAGTTTCAGATGCAGCCGTTTGCAGGGCGTCAGGGCTTTTATCGACTGAATCGTGCCCACAAACAATTTATCTTCCCTTCCTTGCGGGCACTGTTCCGGCCCGTTACTGTGACATGCACGGAAGCGGAGCCACCGCGCAGGGAAGACCTTCTACCACTCCGCGGCTTAATGAACTTGGCGACATAGACACTTCTTTTCTTGATAATATCCCCAGGCCTAAATTGCAGTTGGATTTATTCCCCGAATTGCAGAATCCTCAGCCCAGAAACAACCAAAAAAATAATCCGGTTGTGATTCCGGATTCTGAGAATTCAGACAATGATGATTATTTGCCAGCTTGGGATCAGTTGGATTGAGGGTAGAGAGACTTTTTATTTTTTTACCACGAACCACACGAACCAAGAGGGATTTAAGCTTACCACTGATAAACGAATAAGTCAAAAATAGAGGATTAGGGGTTCTTGTCCGAAGACTAATGTGAGCTTTACGATAAGATAACGGACGAAAAATTATTTGCCACTTTCCTATGAATAATTATAAATTATTAGCTCTTTAATTTTCCAAAAAATTCATCCAGACGACGATCAATATCGGATTTCATTGTATTGTGAAGCCGCTCTATTAAACGAAGGTTAAATACTCCATTTTGATCTGCGGTACGACCTGCCATAGGAGGACACAGCAACTCATAAATATCCACTTCCAGAGCGGTAGAAAGATTTTGAAGCGTTCTGTCGCTTACCCATGTACGACACCCTTCAATATCGTGAATCATCTGATACGACACATTAACCAATTCGGCAAGTTTTTCCTGAGTAAGCCCCAATTCATTGCGTCTCGATTTAATATTGGCGGCAAGAAACTCTCTTACGGTATTCATAATTTTATACCTTTAGTTATAATTATAGGTAAATAAAGCTAACCGTTTTAGTTGACAATTCTAACCATTAATGGTAAATTACACTAACCTTTATGGTTGACTTAAATTTTGACGGCGGGAAAGACCGCATAAGGAGGCAGTTGTGAAAAATAAACTGTTTAAAAAACTATTTACAATCGGATTAGCGCTTGTTGTAATAGTATGTATTTTCAGCGGATGCCCTACAACAGGCGGAGGGAAAGAAATTGTTGAGCCTGGAACTTTGACCATCACCGGTATTCCGGCGGAATATGCGGGCAAATCAGTCCATGTGAAGGAACTCCGTATCCCAGTCACCAATGCTGATGGAAAAAAATCCAATATTACCGTTACTTTTAAAGATACGGCGGTCAAGAACGGCGAAGTCAAGCTGCTGATCTATATCAAACCAATCATTGACATACCCTTTAGCAAGCCCGATGGTTACGCCGGTAGCGATACTGTTACTGTCGAAATCAGCTTCCTAGACAGTGCTACAGGCTATGGAACCGATGCCGTATTTGAATCGGTAGCCATCAAGAACGGCATGGCGGATGTAAAGTGGGAAGATGCATTTAAAGCCGGTTATATAACCATCACAGGTATTCCCGAGCAGTACAATGACCGCGATACTGAAATTTTTATAGGGTGGGTAACTCCGAGTACGTCAAAAGGTAGTCCTCAGGGAAGAGAACTTAATGGCAAAGTTATAAAGGGTACCATAATATGCAAGATTTATCCAAAAGAAGGTAATAAATATGAGTCTTACGCCTTTACCGGAACCAAGGACATTATGGTTGCTATACTTAACGGCAAAGAAAGACCAATGGTATCAGTTATCCCTTTTGATACTTCTTATGACTATTTCCTGTTTAAAGATGCGCAGATTACAAACGGTAAGGTCAACTTGGATCTCAGACGAAGTGGACCTCTTAAGTAGTGAAGTAAAGAAGAGTGAGAATAAAAAAATAAAAATGCGCCGTTGGCACAAATAGGATTTATAGGATTATTGAAGGAGTTTTTATGAAAATTTGGAAACATTATACCTTTATTGGTATTTTAGTAATTTTAGTATTTGTTTTAGTATTCGGCTGTAGCGCGACTAACAATGGGTTAAGTGGTACATGGGAATATGTTGATAGTCCTGTTGGTATGAATTATAATAATGGTAAAGATTCTTTGTATATTTGGAAAATAGCTTTTTCCGGAAAGAAATTTACCATTACAGGTTTAATATTAATTGGGAGATCGGCTGAAAACAGAGTTGAAACAGAGGAAAAGGGAACGTATTCCATTTCTGATAATAAGATAGAACTGGTGTTTTCAAACGGTCAAATAGAAGTTTTCTCCTTTTCTCGTACTGAGAATACTCTATCAATAAATGGAAGGCGTTATAATAGTATTCGTTAGTTAATGTATATGCCCCAGTGACAGTCACTCGTTACATCCAGATTATGTAGTGTCGTCAAGAAATTGACGGCACTACATTGAATGCAAGTACGACAAACCTCGTAGTAAAAGTTCGTGTTGGTTCGTGGTAAAATTCCTCTTCTCACTTTCCTCGCTAGCTGTCTTCTCACATAGTGGATAATCTAACATCTATGCCGCTGATTTTATAAATGAAAATTAAATAAGTATCAGACTGTCCAATTAACAACCTGTATATTCTCAATCTTCTTAAAATGTTTTTGGTTATTGGATACGAATTCTTTTAGGTTCTCCTTCTAATGGTTCATTATTGGTTCTTATTACATGGCTGAACTCTTGCCATGCGCTTATACGCTCTTGGTTTTCATTTCTGTCTGTTTCATCAATGTTCAAGACTGCCCTTTGTCTGCCTTTAATATTGGCAAGAGGTTTTTCCGGAACAAATACGCCATTTTCAAAAAAACCATTGACTACCAACATCTTGAGCCTCCTTTAGTTAGGGTAACCAAAAAAAATAAACAGTCAACTAGGTCACGTGGAGTGCCTGTCCCCAAAAATCATATTCCGTACCTCATTGTATTCCTTTTATTTCTTCCAAAGACAGCCCTGTGATACGATGTACAAACTCGGGCGTTGAACCTTCTGAAAGCAAATTTTTTGCGATTATTAACTTTTCTTTGCGTCCTTCTTCTCTTCCTTCTTCAAGACCTTCTACGCGACCTTCTTCCCTGGCTTCTCTGCGATTAACGGCTATATCCATTTCACGGTCATATTCACCAAAAATCATATTTATTACCTCCGAACCATGTTCGATTAAATAATCCTTCAGTATATTGTTCTTTATACAGTATTCTATCACAGGGGTTATTACTTCTTCAAGCGTTAATCCCTGTGTCTGATATTCCCTAATCTTGTTTATAAAAAAACTGTAGCCATACAAACTTTCACATTTTTTCAATATTTCGGGATTATGCCCGTGGTTTATATTGTATACTTGTACTGTCAATTCAAGTGGGAATTTATTAATGCTTGTCGGTTTTAGATCTTCAATGTCCGTGAAAGCGTCGGAAAGTTTCAGCTCTGTGTAGTCGGGATATTCGTCTATTCCGTTGTACAAAACAATAAAGTCAGGTCTTGGAATTTTTACAAGGTTCTTTTGATACTTCTTTTCACGATCAACTATTTTTTCGTATATATGTATTACGTATTCAAGCAGACGATAAGGTAAATTTTCGTTAATTGTAGACTGATGTTCAATCAGCACAACAAGACGTTTGTCGATTAAAAACGAAACATCGTTTATTTGTTTCATAAAAAGGACGTTTGAAAGGGTATTAATATCGATGCGAATATCCGGCGGGATAGTTACGCCTTCGATAGCCGAGTAGAGTTCCCTCAAGATATCGGAGTTATTGAACAGCGAAGAAAACACGCTGTTTTTGTGGTTTCTGTTAACATTTTCCATAGTGGCCTCCAAAGTGGTTTTATAGCGAACCTTCATAAGAAGGTTCACATATATATGGCGTGGACTTGCCATTTTGCTTGACCGAAAATGATTTTTTTATAAATCTTTATTTTTGGTCAAGCAAAACCAATAATCAATAGGCGGCACATTGACATTTCCCCCCTCTTTCATTACATTTATTCTATGTTCAGGCGCCGTACCCAAGCGGTAAGGGAGCGGTCTGCAAAACCGTTATGCATCGGTTCGATTCCGATCGGCGCCTCTTAATTATGGATAATTCGCACTCATATTATTTAGTTTTAGGAATTTCTCTTTTTGTTCTATTAGTTCTATCCATGTTTTTTTCGGCGTCTGAAATGGCTTATTCGGCGTTAAACCGTATTAAGTTAAAAAATCTTGCCGCTAAAAGCAAAAGAGCGCGGCTTGCGTTAAAACTGCTGGAGGCTTATGACAAAATACTTTCCACGGTGTTAATCGGCAATAATATCGTAAACATCACAGCGTCCGCGCTTGCTACGGCTTTTTTTATCGGAGTGTTTGGAGAAGCAAAAGGGGTAAGTATTGCCACCATAATTATGACGGTTTTTGTACTGCTTTTTGGCGACATTTCACCAAAAACTCTGGCAAAGGAAATGCCAGAATTAACCGCACTCAGGAACGCCCCGCTATTGCGTCTTTTTGTTTTTATTTTGACGCCGTTAAACGCCCTTGTCGGTTTTTGGAAAATATTTCTTTTAAAAATTTTCCCTTCAAAGATGAATCGTTCAACCACGGAAGACGAGCTGTTAACGTATGTGGAAGAGGTAAGGCAGGAAGGGGCTATTAATGTTCAGGAAGAACAGATGATCCGCCAAGTTATCGAATTTGACGACCTGGAAGTTTCTGATATTTTTACTCCGCGTATTGATGTTAAGGCGGTGCCTATTACTTCCACTGTGGAGGAAATTGATTGCAAATTTATCGAAACGGGATTTTCGCGGATTCCTGTTTTTCGGGATACAATCGATAACATAAAAGGTATTATTATATTAAAAGATTTTTATCACCAGGTTATGAAAGGGCAAAAAACGCCGAAGGAAATCATTAAGCCTGTTGTTTTTATTGCAAAGACAATCAAGGTTGGAAAACTTTTAAAAACAATGCAGAAAAAACAGGCTTATATGGCGGTAGTAGTTGACGAGTATGGCGGCACTTTGGGAATTGTTACAATAGAAGATATTGTAGAAGAACTGGTTGGCGAGATTTGGGATGAACACGATGAAGTGGTAGAGAATGTTAAAAAAGAAAGTAATGGCAGTTTTACGGTACGGGGCGGATTAAGTTTTGAGGATATGCTGGAGGCAATTGACCTGTCTGTGGGAGAAGCGGAAATACCCGACACGACAATCGCAAACTGGATTATGGAAAATCTTGGAAGATTGCCTCAAATTAACGAGATTCTAACATGGCAAAATTTGACAATAAAGGTAATAAAGGTTATAAAACAAAGAGTAATGGAAGTTAATGTTACTGTCGCGTTTGAAAGAAAAGAAAATAATTTTTAATAGGAGAAATGTTATGAAAAAAAGAGGGTATTTGTTACTGGTCGTCTTTTTGCTGGCAGGCGTTTTGTACGCTTCGCCTATCAGGGAAGGTTCCAGTATCGGCAAGAGCGGGGAATTGATTCTGCTTCACACCAATGATTTCCACGGCGCGTTGATGGCAAACGACGGACGTTCAATCATCGCGGAAATGGCGACTGTTGTTAATGTGGTAAAGTCCGTTAATCCGCAGGTTCTTCTTGTTGACGCGGGGGATATTAACACAGGCAGCGCCCTTTCCAATATGTTCGACGCCGAGCCTGTTATTCGCGCGTATAATATGATGGGTTATGACGCGATGACTTTCGGCAATCATGAATTTGACGGCAGTATGGACAAACTTAACAAGCAAATCGACCTTGCGGATTTTTCGTTTGTTTCTTCCAATATAAAAAAACAGGATGGTTCATATCTTGGCGGTAACAGGTATATTGTAAAACAATACAATAGTTTTTCCGTAGGCATATTTGGCATAACGACTTTACGCACGAAAGTTATAGCAAGTCCCGATAAATCCCTTGTGTTTGTCAATGAAATTGACGCCGCGCGTGATGTGGTGGATCTTTTGCGTAACAGGGAAAAAGTGGATATTGTAATCGGTTTGGTCCACATGGGCGACGTGAAAGAAACCGATGATCATATAACGTCCGTAGACCTTGCGGCTGCGGTTGAAGGAATAGACATTTTGGTAGACGGTCATTCACATTCATATTTTGAAAATCCAAAAAGAGTGGGGGACACATGGATTGTAACCGCAAATGAAATGGGAAAATACATGGGTTTCGGAAGGCTTATTGTAAAGAACGGAAAACTTGATAATCTTGAATGGGTATCAATAGCCGTCGGGCCGGATAAAGACATTTTAGAAATGCTAAAGCCTTATATCGAAAAAGCCGGAGCCAGCTTAAAAGCGGTAATAGGAGAAGCTTCCGATAATTTCGTATTTGGAAACCGCCTGACGCGGTATCAAGAGACGTCGATTGGCAACATGATTACCGACGCGAATGTCTGGTATTTGCGGAATGTAAGCAAGCAACAGGTTGATTTTGCGTTTCATAACGGCGGAAATATACGCGCTGAACTTAAGAAAGGTCCGATAACGCAGGAGGATATTTTAACAATACTTCCTTTTGACAACTACCTTTTTGTAGTTTCAATGACCGGTTCGCAAATAATAAAGTTGTTTGACTTTATGGCGGCAATTCCGCAGGGGAACGGGGGATTTCCGCAAATTTCAAGCGATGTGCGTTTTACAATTGATAAAACTTCAGGCAAGGGCGTGATAAAAGACCTTACTATCGGCGGCAAACCCGTTGATAATAACCGCATATACCGTTTTTGTACCAATGATTATATTCTTGGCGGCGGGGACGGTTATACGCCAATGTTAGCTGCAACGGATCGTTTAAATACTTCTATTTTACTTTCGTATGTCGTAACTGAATACATCAGGGCAAATAAGACAATAAAACCCGAAACCGACGGAAGGATGACGATCTTAGGCGGAGTTAAACCTTAAAATTACAGAGTTACCCGGAAAACTCTAACCAATTGTAGTGCCGGTAAAATCTTCGCCGCTTAGAATTTTTCTTAAGTTGTCAAGATTTTTGCCGGCGGCGCAAATGACTTTTAAGCCGATTTTTTCCGCATGGCGGCTTGCGATTGGATCAAAGGGAACATTTTTTCCGGGAACCCATTCGTCGCCGACCATAGCTCTAAAATCGGCCCAAGTTATTTTATCAATCGGGCGCGCGTTTGGATCGGTCTTTGGATCCGCCGTGTAAACTTTTTCTATATTTGAAAGGTTTATCAGCGTCTGTGCGCCGAAACGTTCAGCTAACAGTACCGCGTCGTAATCCGTTGAAAACCCCGGTTTCCAGCCGGCGGCTACAAGCACATGGCCGGTCAGGGGATCAACCTCGCACGGATTTGTTACCACTTCCTGGGCGCACCACTCGCCCATAATCGCTTTTATTAATTGCGCATTCAGTCTTGTCGCCATAATCCCTATCCAGTCCGCTTCTTCGTCCTTTACGCCGCCCGCTGAAATTTCCCGGTAAGCGTTCTGCCATATCCGCGCGGGTCCGCCGCCGCCTACGACGAAAATAAAGCGCCTGTTGGAATCCGCCTCTATAAATGAGCGGATAACGCCCGTAAAATTTTTTAAAAACTCAACATCAACGTCTTTTGGCGCGGCAATTGAGCCGCCCAATGAAATTACAGTTACCATATTAACTCCTTACTGAATATAAATTCCGCTGATTGTAATATCCCCCCAAAGGCTGGAATACGATTCGAGTCCGCCTACGGATTCTTCCCAAACATTTTGCAGTGAGTATGACTGCGGACGCGAAACAAGCCTGCCCCGGCTTTCAATCTGCAAAAGGACAGGCTCTCCCCTGGAGAACGTTATGTGCTGGTTGTCCATACCGCCAAAGTAGAAGTTTGCCAAATCACGGGCGGATAACGTCTCGGTATCGGAGCGCGGATTTGCGCCGTCTGCCAACTGAACCGCTCCCGCGCCCATCGACGGATCAACCGGCAGCCAGCCAAAACCGTCTATCCAGAATTCAGCCCAGTAATGGCGGAGTGTTTGTCCGTTTTGATTTATTAAAACGCCGGCGACGGGAATACACGGAACGCCTGCGGCGCGGGCCATTGCGGTATAAATCAGGGCGGCGGCGTATGGATCGCACTGTCTCAGTTCCATAGCGTAAACAAGATCGGCGGAATATATTGATTCTGAAATCTGCATGTTGTTAATTATCCATTCATATATGGCTTTTGCTTTTAAGTACGGATTTTGTTCCCTGCCAATGATTGAATTAACCGCCGTTTTGATTTTCTGGTTGTCGCTTGGAACTAAAGTTGTGCTTTTAGTGTGTGTTTTGGAAAGCGCGGTTGTTTCCTGTTTGACGGAAGTAGGCTTTATTGCCGATTCTATGGCGTATACTTCAATCCTGTAGGAAAGATTGACGGATTGATTTGTCCCCGTTCCAAGACTGTCCAGTTTATAAAGACTGACCCCCTTGTGATCCTCCATAAAGGGCTCGATGTTACGTGAAACAAGAATGATATTTCTCTGTGAAGGGGAGACGACTGGTTTTGGTATCCACAGGTACAGGGTATTCGGCTTTGTAGCTTCTATAACCCTGATGTCAACCGAATATGTTATTGTATAACTGCGTTTATCCTTAATTGTTTTAACGCCGGGTTTTCCGCTGACGTCAAAGAAAACACTGCGCGATTTGCCGTGAGGCGTCCTTATTTCAAGGTTTCCGCTGACTGCTCCGTCCGGCAGCCGGACTTTTATTTCGCGCGCGTTCCAGGATTCATAACCCATTTCAGTTTCCGAGACCTCGATAAATTCCGGCTCTCTTACCGCAAAGGGGTTATACGCTCCCGATTCATAATCCCATGAAAAGAAAACTCCCATGCCGGAATCCGGTGAGGTTTCCCGCGATATGCCAAAATTGTTTCCCGTAATTGTTATAAGGGTTCCCGGTGCGCCAACCTGCGGGGTAACGGACGCTATTTTTGGTTCAAGTCCCAATTCTTCGCCGTCAACAGGCCTCGGGACTGAAGCTGAATTGGAAAAAAGCACGCCATTGCTCTTTTTCCCTTTTGCGCGCACATAGACCAGTCCCGATTCGCCCAATTCCGGAACTTTTAAAATTATTAAATTGTCCTGCCATAAATAGTATGATGAGTTTGTCGGCGAGATGCCCGCGATGGTAACATAAGACTCATCGCGTGACGCGCCGAAATTGTCTCCCGTAAGCGTAATTATCTCCCCCATTCTGCCGAATTTCGGATCGATAGACGTTATAACAGGAGCTTTTCCGCCGCATGAAACAAGAATCGCGAATAATGCGGGTAAAAAAACAAAAAATTGCCGCTTTATTTTTATTTGCGGCTGTTTGCGTAGGTATACTGTAAAATATTTTATGTTACTTATCATTTTCTGCAGCGATTTCTTTATATGGGTTTACCGTCAGTTTTATTTCTATAGATGAGTTTAACGGCGAGGAGGCGCCAAGCGGAAAGAAATAAATAGGTTCGTCAAATTTCATTGGAAATGTCTGAATCGATGTATAATAACTTACGCCTTTTTCCGGATCCTTAATCCAAATCTGTCCCTGTGCGACCATTACATTGCCGTCTCTGCGGATGAACGGGGTAAATTGTATCGCTACTATAATATTTGAACCAACAAGACGAAGGTCTACGGGAGTTCCCGGTATGGTTATTTTTTGATGAACATCATTCCATATAACTTCTTCATTTTCCAAGGCTCTTGCGTTAATGTCCAGAACCAGCGCCTGTTTTCTGAATTCCGGCATCATTCCGGAGCCTACAGGCTGAGACTGCGCATCAATACAAACGCCGGTTGCAAGTATAAATAAAGCGCTTAAAAAAGAAAGACAGCGGTTCATTTTACGGATATCTCCTTGAATAATCAGCGGCTCTGATTATTGCGGGCTCGCCGGATCTGGAAAAATTCTTGCTTTCAGGAAGCTG
>Ga0268262_10000393_pt1 | contig 58325 bp, 32 predicted proteins | sample TergutNc150P3_FD_190354 | JGI IMG/M metagenome (GOLD analysis project Ga0268262, IMG submission 190354) | Nasutitermes corniger P3 segment gut microbial community from laboratory colony in Florida, USA - Nc150 P3 (SPAdes) (version 2) | ecosystem: Host-associated > Arthropoda: Insects >... | reverse complement strand
ATAGATATATTAACATTGGCGTTTTTTGTATCGGGAATAGAGTTTTAATGGCGGTATTTCGTCTCATTAAGGGCATATTACCATTTCAGGGTGAAAATTGCAAGGGTTTTGGGGCTTTTTTCGTCTTTTGGCTATGGACAACACTCCTACACCTAATACTATTCTGTGCAGGCAGGGCAGGTTGCGTGACGGAAAAACATCTTCTGCGGGTTCCCTGCCGGAGAGACAACGAAGTTGGCTCGGAAGCAGGCTCTCCCAGAGTTTTTCCGGCGTGCAGTCTGCCCTGCCTGCATAGGAGAGAGTTTAAATGTAAACACTTTGTCCATAATTTTAATGGTAATCAGTGATAATTTTAAATCCTAAACCAAAATTATCTATATACCGATATATAAAGAGAGGTATAGTCATGATCTACGAAAAATGCAGGGACATCCTGCTTCAGGAATGTGAATTAATCCAAAACGCGGTCTTAGAGCAGGAAAAAATACGTCAGGCTGTAACAGACCGGCAGTGGACCGTTTTTGAAGACCATTTGGGGGCGATGAACTCGATTGAGAGCAAAATTGAGTCTCTGGAAAGAGAGCGCGAACAGCTTTTTATCGTTTTTAAGACATTAGTTCATCAGCGGAGTTTTTCTGAGAATCTGGACGCCAAGGGGCAATTTTACTCCTTGGTTACCCTCCTGCCAGAAAAACAGCGTAATGAATTAACCGCCATTTACCGCAGTTTAAAGCTTGAAGCCATAAAATTGCGGATGGCGAACGAATCGTTATTTGCGTATTTGTCGGGAATAAAATCGACATTAAAGGAATTTTTTGATCTTGCGTTTCCCGAGCGGGGCGGAAAAATGTACACAAAAGAAGGAATGCATTTTTCCAACGATATGCAGAGTATTTTTTTAAACCGCAGCTTTTAAGAGGAGGGTAAAATGACATCGACATTCATGGGATTGGAAATCGGAAAAAGAGGCGTTCAGGCGCATCAGAACGCGCTTGCCGCCGTTGGACATAATCTTGATAACGTTAATACGCCAGGATACTCAAGACAAAGGGTGGAGTTTGTTCCGACCGACCCTATTTTTATGCCGGCGCTTAACCGCGCTGAAACTCCGGGACAGATAGGGCAGGGTGTAAACATAGAGCGCATCGAGCGCATCAGGGATCAGCTTCTTGACAGAAGAATCGTGGCTCAAAGTTCAGGCGAAGGTTATTGGGGAGTGCGCGACCGCTACATACGCGAAATGGAGCAGATCTATCTTGAGACGGGAACGAATTCCGTAAGAAGTAAAATGGATAACTTCTGGGACTCGTGGCAGGAACTCTCCCAGCACGCTTCGGAAAACGAATTTCGCATCGGCGTTATTCAAAGAGGAAAAACCTTAATTGACGGCATAAAAAATCATTATAACGGACTCAGCCGCCTTCAAACTCAGGTTAATGACGACATTCAGATAACGGTTTCAAGGGTAAATGAAATTTCGCGCCAGATAGCCGCCCTTAACGGGGACATACAGCGGATTAAAGCGCAGGGCGATAACCCAAACGATTTAATGGACAGGCGCGACTTGCTGGTTGACGAACTTTCATCTTTAATTGACGTAACCGTTACGCAAACAGATCCGGATGAATTTATGGTACACACATCAGGCCATATTCTTATACAGGGGCAGACGGGCAGGCAGTTTGACATGAGAAAAGACGTTGACGCCGAAAGTTTCGCGTACATCTATTGGCGCGATACGGGAAGTGAAATGGTTTTTTCAAAGGGCAGTCTTGGAGCTTTGATGGAACTGCGCGATGCGACAATACAGAAAGAAATTCAAAACCTTGACAATATGGTAATGAATTTTACGGACCTTGTAAACGAGATTCACAGCGAAGCCTACGGCGCAAACGGCTCAACGGGAAACAATTTCTTTTCAGAATTTCCGTTTGTCACCAACGTTAACGGGAACTATGACAGGTCAGGCGATGGGGTTTTTGATTCAAGTTATATTTACAGGATTAACGGGCAAAATACCCTTGAACCTATGGCGCAGCCGGGATTTGACGGAGTAATAACCCTTTCAGGAAACGACAGGCGGATAGAAGTGCCTTATTATTCAACGGATACCGTAAACGATATTATTATACGCATTAATAATTCAGGAGCGGAAGTTGTAGCGCGGCTGAACAGGGAGGGAAAAATATCTTTCAAGGGCACTCCGGCGGAATTAGTTGACGGACAGAGGGTAAACCCCGATTTTGTTATACGTCATGTGGAAGACTCCGGGCATTTCCTTGTGGGATACTCGGGAATGCTTCTTCAATCGGGAGCGGAAGGCGCTTATGATTGGGGACGCGCGGACGCGGTAACAAGTTTAAGGGGTACTCCGGAAGATTACGCGCTTGCCCCTGTCGCGCATCCTGCGGGATGGATAGAAGTAAATCCATTGCTCGTTAAAGATCCAACTTATGTGGCGGCGGGCTTTGGTTTTAACGGTAAAGCGGCTAATCCCGGAAACGGGGAGGCGGCGGCGGATATCGCGTCAATAAGAAACACTCCGGTAATGGTCGGGCGTCTTGCGACATTTGACGATTATTTTGCAAACGCGGTCGGAAATATCGCTTTATTGGGCGAACAGGCGGAAAGGGCGCTTGCGACTGAAAATCAGATAATGAAATATCTGCGCGATTGGAGACAGTCAATATCAGGCGTAAATATCGATGAAGAACTCGCCAACATGATCCGTTTTCAGCAGGGGTATAACGCGGCGGCAAGATTTATCACAACCGTCAATTCCATGCTTGATACGCTGATTAACCGCATGGGCGTTTAAATAAATAACACGGAGGAAAAATTATGAGAAGGATATCAACAGACATGGCGCACTCGGACACGCAGTTTTATTTAAGGCGGCAGGAAGAAAACCTGAATAACATTCAGGCAAGAATTGATACGCAGAACAGGCTTCACAGATTAAGGGACGATCCTATTGCGGCGTCTCACGCCGTAAGGTATGAATCCTATCTTACGCGTTTAAACCGTTTTGAGGAAAACACCTATAAGGCAAGGGAACATTTTGATAATACGCATGATTATTTAAATGAAACAAACGGTATTATTCAAAAAATAAGGGAACTTGCCGTCAGGGGAGCAAACGGAATTTATCAGCAAGACGAATTAAAGATGATGGGAATGGAAATAAATGAATTTTTAAAAGAACTTGTATCAATATCCAATGCGACCGGACCAGACACAAGGCAGATGTTTTCAGGCGATAAAGTTTATACGGAGCCTTTCAGGGTTGTCGAAGGAACGGTAGAAGGCGCCGGCGAGACGGTGATAACCCGCGTTGAATACCGGGGCGCGGGGGCGAGCCGTAAAATTGAAATTGGCGATAATATGTTTTTGGAGCTTGATTTGGCGGGAGACGAAGCTTTTTGGGCTGAAAAAATGCAGATTTTTTCCACGGTAGACGCGACTGATTACAGAGTTCGTGAAAACGGCGCGATTTTTATTGACGGCGTTGAAATCGGCGTAAATATCGGCGATACCCTGCCTTCGATTGTCGCAAAGATAAATGATTCCGCCGCCCCCGTAAAAGCGTATATCGATATGGAAACAAGAGGGCTTGTTCTTGAAGGAACTAACGCCCACCTTATCCGCGCCGAAGACAAGGCGGGAGTCGCCACCGTGTTACGCGATCTTGGAATAATCGCGGGCAATTTGGAAAACGGCGCCCCAAACTGGAGTTCTTCGGCGAGGGTTTACGGCGGCTCCATGTTTGACATGGTTATACGCCTAAGGGACGCGATGTACCGGGGAGACCAGGATTTTATAGGAAGCCAGGGAATAGGCGGGATTGATCTTGCGCTTAACAATGTAGTGTTAAGACTCGCCGACGTCAGCAGCCGCAAAGAAAGGGCTGAAACCGCGTGGCAGAGGATAAACGCGCAAATTCCCAATGTTTCAAACATGCTTGGACGCGAGACCGGAGTTGAACTTATTGACGCCATTACGGATTTAAAGAACGCGCAACTGGCGCATCAGGCCGCACTGCAGACGGCCGCAAAAATACTGCCCTCGACATTGCTTGATTTTTTAAGATAGGAGTAAAAAATGAAAGTTGATACTAAGGTTTACGGAAGTTTGGAAGTTGACGAAAAGCAAAGAGTATTAATACCGCAGGGGCTGTTTGGTTTTGAAGATTATAAGGAATTTGTATTACTGGATGATGTTGAACAAGGTCCTTTTTTTTGGCTTCAATCCCTTGATGATAAGGAAATCGCCTTTATATTGATCGATCCGTTTCTTTTCCGCAAAGACTATGAGGCTAACGTAACAAATGACGATCTTGCCGAAATCGGAATAAAGTCCCATGAAAACGCCCTTATTTTTACGATTGTTACAATTCCGCAGGACGGCAGTTCAATGACGGCCAACCTTCAGGGACCGATAATTATCAACAAGGAAAATATGACAGGAATGCAGGCGATACTTTCTGACTCAAAATGGAAGACAAAGCATGACATTATAGCTGAATTTAACAAACAAGGACAATAAAATGCTCATACTGTCAAGAAAAGTAGATGAAAAAGTGGTAATCGGCGACGATATAAAAATTTCTATTATAGAAATTAGAGGCGATCAGGTCCGTATCGGCATTGACGCTCCCAGAAAAGTAAAAGTTTTCAGGCAGGAAGTTTATGACGCGATTAAAGCCGAGAATAAAGCCGCTTCCAAGTCCGCTACCGTTATACCAAATGTGAATTTTGGTAAGAAATAAAGGGAAGAATTTTACCACGAACCACACGAACCAACACGAACAAGGACAAGATACCAAAGAGAGATGTCATGGCGGTTCGCGGTCAAAAAAATATTATAGTATTATTTATCATGATGAAAAAATAATTGCGGTTAATAAATCATCGGGCATTTCCGTTGGAGGGGACAGGTGGGACGAGTCTAGGGAAAGACTGGACAGGCTTATTGAACGCGATTTAAAAATACCAAAGATATTTACAGTTCACAGGATAGACAAGGAAACGTCGGGGCTTGTGGTGTTCGCCAAAGACGGCGAAACGCACCGCGTTTTATCAATGTCTTTTGAAAAGCGTGATGTGAAAAAACTCTATACCGCCATTGTTCACGGACGTCCTTCATGGAAAGAGACTTCCTGCGATTTGCCGCTTATTCCAAACGGCAATAAAAAACACATGACAATAATCGACAAATACCGTGGAAAAAAGTCTTTTACAAGCTTTATCCTCCTGACAAGCGCCGGAAACTACAGCGTTTTGCAGGCGATCCCTGAAACGGGCAGAATTCATCAAATCAGAGTACATTTAGCCGCCCTTGGGCACCCGATAGTCTGCGACGAATTATACGGTAAGAAGTCCGCCGTAAAACTCTCATCCTTCAAGCGCGGCTACAGAGGCGATCCCCTCGAAGAGCGCCCATTACTGGAAAGACTCGGCTTACACGCCCAAGAATTAACATTGCCGGATAGGCAAGTTTTAATTGCCCCATTGCCTAAAGATATGTCAAGCTTGATTAAACAACTGGAGAAGAGCAGTATTTAGTGGTTAGTATATAGTGGTTAGTAAAGAGCGAAGTTAGCAAGCGTAGCGTGGAAATTCATGCAAAGATTACGGACAAGGAAGCTAAGTTAGCAAACGCAACGTGGAAATTCACGCAAAGATTACGGACTAAACTACTACATACTATCCACTAAATACTACCCACTAATAACTACTTCAATATTTATCCCTAATAGAAATATCACCCAGCTTTGAAATATTGTTAGCTGACATGTATTTGTGTATTCCGTCAATAATTTCCAGCATTGTGTGGGGGTTGGAGAAAGTGGCGGTTCCCACCTGAATGGCGCGTGAGCCCGCCATGAGGAATTCCAGCGCGTCGTTTGTGCAGGAGATTCCGCCCATCCCTACAAGGGGGATATTCACTTTTAAATCCCTTAATGAGTCATATAATTCCCACACTATGCGAAGGGCTATCGGCTTTATAGCGGGACCGGACAGGCCGGCCACAATGTTGTCAAAAACCGGCTTGCGTTTTTCAATGTTAATCGCGACGGCCCTAAACGTGTTTACAAGGGACAGGGCATCGGCTCCCGCTTTAACGCAGGCGAAGGCTACGGAGGCGATGTTAGGACAGTTAGGTGAAAGTTTTACCATAAGCGGCTTATGTTTGCAGGCGCGGCGGACCGCGCTGACCAACGCCGCCGAGGTTCCCGGATCAAGGCCGAAGGCAAGGCCCCCGTCTTTGATATTCGGGCAGGAGATGTTAAGTTCAATCATGTCAACGGAAGAATTGTCCAATAAGGCGGCGCCTTTAACATACTCGTCTGAAGAAGAGCCTGAAAGATTGGCGATAATCGCCGGTCCAAGGCGGCGCATATAGTCAAGATCGTTTTCAATAAATGATTTAATACCGGGGTTTTCAAGTCCGATTGAATTTATCAGTCCGCTTGGAGTTTCCCAAACGCGTTCCCCCGTGTTTCCCGGACGCGGAATGAAAGTCAGTCCCTTTGTGCATATTCCGCCAAGAAGCGAAATGTCAAAAATATTGCCGTATTCCCTTCCTTTGCCGAATGTTCCAGAAGACGCGATGACGGGATTATTGAATTTTACTCCGGCAATTTCTACCGACATGTTAATTTGTTTTTCATTTGAAGTTACATTAATATTATCACTCATTAAAAATCACCTCACGGGCGGAGAAAATCGGACCTTCCATGCAACAGCGGCGGTTTCCGTTTATTGTTTTAATCGTGCAGCCCATACACGCGCCCGTACCGCAGGCAAATTTGTTTTCCATTGAAATAAAACATGGAACGTTTTTCTCCTCGCATTTTTTCTTTAAAACGCCCAGCATGGGAGCGGGGCCGCACCCGAGAATTACGTCAAAATCCTGCGGCGCAAAAAGAAAATCGGTGATCTTGCCGTTAAGGGCGTTTCCGCCGTCTTCCGCCGCAATTGAAAAACGATACGCGTAAGCCGCCCAGCCCATAATCGCGTTTTCCTGCTCTTTCTCTTTGAACCCTTTTCTGAAACCGGCAAAAAAATGAAAATAATAATCCGGTTTTTCAGAGACGAGGGCCGCAAGAGGGGCGACGCCCGCGCTGCCGCCGACAAGGGCGGCTTTTCCGTTTTCCGGCAGGAAATCAGACCAACAGTTGCCGAAAGGCCCCGTTAGCTGAATTTTTTCCCCCGCCTGGGCGCAGGAAAGTTCTTCAGTCCCCCTGCCTTTTTTTTGTATAAGGAATTTAACCGTGTTTGTTTCTACAATATATTCAAATACGCTGATTGGACGCGGCAATAAAACGCCGCCGCGCAGGGGCTTTATCATGAAAAATTGACCTGCTTTGGGGATTGGTTTTTTCCATGAAAATTGAAGAATGAAATATTCATCCGTAACAACGGTATTTTTTTCAAGTTCGCACACAATACTTAGACTCATTTTTTAGTTCCTTGCCTCTTTAAGTATATCATCTCTCATAGTAATAACGGCGCGTCTTGCCTCCACTGCGGCAAACAAATTGTCCGCGTTTTCGCTCCCCGGAACTTTGCGCCAGGCGGTAATAATCGACCTTGAGGCGTTTACTACGCCGCCGTTTCCGTCCCGCAGCAGTAACGCCGCATCCTTTGCGCCTCCGCCCTGAGCGCCGTAACCGGGTATCAAAAAGAAAAGATCGCCGTAATTCTTTCGAATTTCTGCGGCTTCGTCCCTTTCCGTACAGCCTGTAACAACGCCAAATTGCCTGTAGCCGTAATTTCCCTGCAAATTCGCGGGAAACGCCGTTAATTTATCGCCTACGCAGTGATATACGCGTTTTCCGCCGCCAATTTCAAGATACTCAAAGTCCCTCATACCGGCATTACTGGTCCGCATTAAAACAAAAGCGCCTTTTCCCTTGTTTTGCGCCTCTTTTAACCACGGTTCAATTGAATCCAAACCCATATAAGGGCTTAAAGTTACAAAATCAGCCTCAAAATCGCCGGAAAAGTGGGCTTTTGCGTATCTAAGAGCGGTATCCGCAATATCGCCGCGTTTAACGTCGGCGATTACAAGACAGCCCTTACTATGAATATACCTTAAAATATCAGAATAAACACGAAGACCGTCAAGTCCTATTTCTTCATAATAGGCTATTTGTACCTTAAAACAGGCGCAAATATCACAAACGGCGTCAACAACCGCCCTATTAAAAGCCAGCACCGCCTCAGCGTCGTTTCCCGCCCTGCGCCTCTCCAAATCAGGCACATATTCCGCCGCGGTATCCAGCCCCACGCAAACATGCCCCCGCTCTTTTACGCTTTCAAACAATCTATCAACATTGAACATTACTTAAAGTCTCCGGCGGAGATGATTTCATCGCAGTACTCACAGCGGTAGGTGCGCTGTTCTTTGTTTTCAAGGTAGAAAACATGGGGCAGATATTTTTCCGTGGAACTGATACAGCGCGGATTTTTGCATATAAGGACGTTTTCCACTTTTTGCGGAAGCTGGAGCTTTATCTTTTTTGTTACGCGCTCATTTTCTATGATGCTTACGGTAATATTCGGGTCGATAAGGCCAAGCACGTCAAAATTAATCAAAATCGTATTGTCAATTTTGATAATATCCTTTTTTTCGCATTTTGCGGAATTGGCGTTTGCGACAAACGCCACCGTGTACGGAACTTTATCAAGACCAAGCCAGTTAAAAATACGGATGCCCAGCCCCGCTTTAATGTGGTCTATTACAATGCCGTTTTTAATTTTTTCTATATTTAACATTCGCTTACCCCCAGTATTGACGCAAGTAACGCCATGCGGACATACATTCCGTACTTCGCCTGTTTAAAATACGCGGCTCTTGGATCGCAGTCAACCTCAACGGAAATCTCGTTCACGCGGGGCAATGGATGCAGTACAATCATATTTTCCTTGCCCATAGCCATTTTTTCGGTATTAAGAACATAGGTGTCTTTCAGGCGGATATAATCATCCTCGTTAAAAAATCTCTCCCTTTGAACGCGGGTCATGTACAGCACGTCCAATTCACGCATTGAGCTTTCAAGGTTTTCCCTTTCTTCAAAAGCGATATTCTGTTTCATTAATATGCTTTTGATGTATTCAGGCAGGACAAGTTCGTTTGGGGAAATAAAAATCAATTTTATTTTGGGGTAACGCGCAAGGGCTTTAGCCAGGGAATGAACGGTTCGCCCGAATTTCAGATCGCCGCAGAAACCTACGGTAATATCGTCAATTTTTCCCAAAAGACGCTTTATTGTAAGAAGGTCGGTAAGCGTCTGGGTGGGGTGGTGGTGGCCGCCGTCCCCGGCGTTTATGACGGGAACGGAGGAATAACGGCTGGCAAGAAGCGCCGCCCCTTCTTTGGGGTTACGCATGACTATGGCGTCGGCGTAACTTGCCGCCATACGGATTGTATCGGCCAGGCTTTCGCCCTTGGAGACCGAACTGGAACCGGGATCGGCAAACCCCAGGAAGCTTCCCCCAAGGCGCAACATGGCGGCTTCAAAACTAAGACGGGTTCTTGTGCTGGGTTCAAAGAATAGGGTAGCCAAAAGCTTTCCTCTAAGGCTTTCCCTAAGATATTTTTCGTCTTTTTCTATTTTCTCAGCAAGCGAAAAAAGATAATCCATCTCACTTAGTGAGAAATCTTCCGGCTCAATTAAGGATCTTCCTTTTAACATTTCAACCTCATTTCAAACCTCATTTTAACAAAAAAAAAACCGCCCTTGTAGGCGGTATCTTTATAAAATAACATTTAAGCCTGACAATAACCATAAGCGAATTATACACAAAAGACGATTATTTATCAAGAGAAAAATAATTCTTTATTAAATTTTATTTTTAATGCACAAATTGAAAAAGTGAATTATAATTAAGGAAGAATATTATAATTTTGCGAATTAAATTAGACTCATGTTCACGTTTGAACATGAAGGGGGCATTAAATGTGCAAAAAAAACCTGTTTATTTGCGTATTGTTCTTAATTATTAGTATTGGAAGCAATCTTTGGGCAGGCGGCGGAAAAGATAACGTATCCAAATCGGCGGAGGATCCGTCAGGTTTTACAGATACATTAGATATTTCAGAGAAGAAACCCGGAAAATACAATTTCTACCTTGAAGCGAAAGACAGGGCGGGTAATACGACTCTTGCGGGGCCTGATAATATTTATATCGATCCGGAATCCGATCTTCCAAGAACCACAATAATTAACCCTCTCCCATACATGCGCGTTCAGGGCAATATGAATATTGTCGGTATTGCTTTTGACGATGACGGCATTAAACAAGTGGAGATTGCGGTTTACCGGGGAACGGACGGCAGGGGCGAAGAAATGACCCGCGTTAAGGCTTCCGGTACGGATTACTGGTCATATTTTCTTGATACGTCAGACGGTGACGTATGGCTGGACGGGGATTATACCGTTAAAGCCTGGGCGACTGACATAAATGATCTTTCCGGTATTGCGGATAAATATCCAAACGGAGATAAAGTGCCCGTAAAAAAACAAAAAGTCGCCGTTGTTTACTGGAGGCTTGACCGTAAAAAACCTGAAACAATTATTACAAGCCACGCGGTCGGCGCCCTTGTCGCCGGAAATATCCGCCTTCGCGGAACCGTAGCCGACGGCAACGGTATCGCGGAATTAAATTATTCGGTTGACGGCGGAACAAAATACATTCCCGCAAAGTTCAAGGTTGATAAAAGAAATAAAAACTGTTCATGGGAAATTAATCTTAATACAAAAAAATTTGATGACGGCCCCGTCGTTATCTGGTTTAAAGCGCGTGACGGCAACCACAGTATAGGAACCGCGGCGCATCTGTTATTTGTAAATAATAAGGGGCCCGACGTAAAAATCGTATATCCTGAGGCCGGAACTACGGTAAACGGAATTTTCTCAATAGCCGGTTACGCGAAACATCCGGTAGGGCTAAAATCAGTATCATGGAAAGCCGGAACCCGGCAGGGTGAATTTGAATTACTGCCCGGAAACCAATGGTGGTCGTCGGATGTGGACTTGCGGGGTTTTAAGGGCAATTCAGTCGAAGTCGAGGTTAAGGCGGTTGACGTTTCCGGAAACACGACTATCGTAAAACAAAAATACAAAGTAGATCAGGCGGCGGATATGCCGATAGTAAAATTAACGTCGCCCGTACCCGGCGTTCTTGACAATAAACTTGGCATAGTTGTAAAAGGAACCGCAACTGACAAAGAAGGCATAGCTTCGGTATTTTATTCGCTTGACGGCGCCCAGCCCACGGAAATACCCTGTAACGGTTATTTCCAGTTTATAATTCCCACTCCGAATGAAGGAACACATTCCCTTGAAGTTTGGGCGAAAGACATTACGGGAGTTACCGGCAATAAAGCGCCGGTAAAAGGCATTGTAGTTTCAAACGCGGCCATACTGCCGGGTATCGCTTCCATTTCATGGCCGGAAGGAAAAACCACAAGAACTGAAGTTTTCAATACCGGCATGAAAATCAGGCCCGCTCCAAAAATGACTATGGCTCTTGCTTTTAAAGCGCCCACCGCGCCCGCGTCTGCGACAATTGCGTTTGGCGATCAACCGGCTGCAAATGTAAGATTGACAGGCTCAAAAGACATATTTACGGCGGCGGTTCCGGTTCCCGCTTTACAGGAAGGGCTTTTGGAAATAATATTAACGGCTACCGACCGTCAGGGAAAAGTATTTACATACAGCGAATTTGTTTTTATAACCAATCAAATAGCGTCCCCCGATGACGAACCCGCGCCTTTTACCGCGTCCAATAATACGTTTACATGGGTAAGGCAGACTGCTCTTAATGACGGACGCATTTTGCTGAAAGAAGGCGAAACATTGATGGGTATCAGTTCCGTTCCCGTTAATAACGCGACTCTTGCCGGCACAGGGGCGAATTTATTAAGCGCAAGCGTTGACGAAAAAGGAAGGGTATTGCTTACCGCGGCAAACGCGGGCGAAGCCGGCCCTCTGACTGTCAGGCTTGATGTTGAAGGCGGCACGTTCTCAAGCGGTCAGTTCAGGGTTCTTGCTGAAACCGCAGGACCCGCCGTCACACTGCAGAACATAGAAAATTACAAATGGATAAAAAATAGCGTTCCTGTTTCTTTTAACATATCAAGCAGGAACAGGGTAAGCGCGGTGGACGTATCTTTGGACATGGGGGACAATTGGCAGGGTCTTCTTACCGCGGCTGAATTATCAGCCCTTCGCGGCCCCGTAAATAGTAACTTTACAAAAACGCTTGATCTTACGGCCTCTGATGACGGTTCAATCAACATACTGATAAGGGCGACTAACGAATCGGGACTTTACTCGGTTGCAAATTTTTCAGTGTTAAAAGACACGCAAGCTCCGCAGGCGCAGACAATTATGCCAATCGCGGATGCCGGAGTAAACGGAACGATACGCATGGCGTTTGCGGTGGAAGAAATGGGCGCCATACAGTCCGTTACATACCGCAGAAATGTCACGACTCCGTCAGTACCCGCGGCTCCAGGAAGAACCGCGGCTCCGGCGGGCGTTACAACTTCGGTGAAAGAGATTTATAACGACAGTAAATGGGATAAAGATTACGCGCCAAGGTTCTTTGAGGTGCTGATGGATTCGCTTGAAATGCCGCTTGATAAAAGCATGGTTTTTACATTTACGGATAAAGCAGGAAATTCAAGCGATGTAGGTTCATGGTTATTTGTAATTGATCAGGAAATGGACATTCCAATCGTGCAAATAGTCCTGCCTTTGGAAAACGAGGTAATAACCAATGACTTTATCGTTTCGGGCGTAATGTTCGACGACGACGGGGTTAAAAAGTACCAATGGAGAATAGACTCCAATCCGTGGCAAAACGAGGACGCCGAATACGGTTTTTCAATTCCCATAGCGCTTTCCACATTGACAGATAACGAGCATACGATATCGGTGTTTGCCGAAGATATTTACGGCGTTAAAAGCCAGCCCGTAACGCGTGTTTTCCGGGTATCCCTTAACGAACCTACGGCGGTAATGACCTATCCGCTTTATGATACGGTATTAAAAGAAGGGATTGAAATCAAGGGAACCGCTTCCGACAAGAACGGCATTAAAGACGTAAAAGTTTCAGTTGATAACGGAAATTCGTTTAACGTGGTAAAAGGAAATTACGGGACGGCGGCGGAGACGATTCAATGGGCGTATCAGTTTAACACGACTATATTAAAAGACGGTCCGCACGTCGTATTTATAAGGGTAAGGGACAGGTACGATATACCGGCGACATACGCGTTTATGATCAATGTTGACAATACCCAGCCTGAAATTATCCTGGACAGTCCCGGAGACGGTTCAATTACCGTAGGTAATATTTCGGTAATGGGCCGCGTGCTGGATCCCAATCTGAAGGAAGTAAGCATAGAACTGAGAAGCCTGGACGGATTTACAATTCCCGCCAACTTAAGGTTAAGGAAACTTGATTTAAGTTCAATGATAAGGGAAAACGTGGATATTTCGGCAATGGCCGACGGACAGTACAATGTCGCGATTATCGCTACGGACAGGGCCGGAAACATGACCAGGCTTTCGCGTAACGTGCAGATGGCGCGGCAGACTTACAAAAATTATATAGAAATCCTTTACCCGCTTGAAAACGAAGAGACTAGCGGCGAGTTCAACCTGTACGGCTTTGCGGGAGGCGCTAATCCCGCGGGAACGGTAACAATAAAAATAAACGGAGCGGATTCGGACACGGTTCCCGTTGACGATTCGGGTTATTTCGTTTTTAAAATGAACGGGGAAAAACTAAATTCCGGAGTGAACGCCATTACGGTGAACAGCAATTTCGGAGGGCCGACTCTTGTTTCATCGCGGGCTTACAATTTAATCTACAGGGAAGGAGGTCCGTGGGTAACGATAGACAGCTTTAAATTTGCCGAATTTGCCTATGAAAGGCCGTACCTGTTCGGACGCACCGGGTATGTTTTATCGCAAGAAGACAAGGAACTGCTTGCTGATAAAACCGTTGAAAAGGCCGTTAAAGACAGAATCAGGGCAAAGACCCCCAATTTTACCGAAATAAGCTTTGATAACGGAAGATCGTTTGTTATGACAAGCAAAGCCGCCGCAAAAAATGTTGATTACCGTTACAGACTGGAAGACGGGGAAATGGCGGAAGGCTACCATTACATCGTTATAAGAACAACAATGAAAAACGGCGAATTCGCCCTGACAAGGATGTTGGTCCAAGTTGACAAGACAAAACCTGAAATCCGTCTTATTTCACCGGAAGCGGGAAGCAGATACAATCAGTCCATCGCCTATTCGGCGTCCGCGACCGACGACATAGAGCTTGTAAGCCTTACATACCACCTTCGCAAAGGGGACAAGGCCGCATACGAAGTGCCGGGCTTCCTGCAGGGGCTTTATATTGAAGGCGTAATCCCGCCGTTCATAAGACAGCTTTCCGTTGAAAATGGTTTTCAGGAATATGTGCCTTCAATGCCATTCGCGGGAGGCGCGACATATACTGACTTTGGCCTTGGGTTAAGCTTCTATGACGACAATGTAAAAGTGCAGGGACAGTATGGCCTTATAACCCAAGACCTGTACGAGGCTCTTGGCGGTGAAGGCGCGGTTCGTTACGGCGGAGACGTTATCGGCCTTAAGATCCTCGCGAGCGTTTACACATTGCCTCTTGGTTCCGTATGGGGACCTGACTTTGACTGGCTTTACGCTTCAATCTCAGTAGGGGCCAACTTCTCCCTGTTTAACTTCTTAGACAAAGAAAACCCAAATTATTCACCTGATAAAAACGGAGATCCCGTGTATTATACCCAGAGCGGAACGGCCACATGGATGAGCGCCTTGATAATGCAAATTGAATTCCCAAAAGTGACAATTCCAAAACAAAAGGCTTTAAGGACATTCAGTTTATTTACGGAAGGACAACTTTGGTTCGTACCTACGGATGTAAACGCCGAAGAGAATGGCATAAAGACAATAATTCCGCATGTGATAATGGGGTTAAGAATTTACATATTCTAAAAATGAAAAAGAGGCTGCCGGAAGGCAGCCCTTTTTATGTATACGCTATATATAGAGTGTATGAAATATTATAACACTATATATAGCGTAGAATTATTCAAAGTTTGCTAATATTTTTACTTTATATCGAAGAAAGTCTCATTATTTTTTTGCCATTTTAATAATAATGTGTTATACTTATTATAGAATACCATATTTTACCGGTTTTAACCAAAATTGTCCCGGTTTCCGACTGGTGGATATTTCACCTAACAGCTATTTTTGGAGGTTATATGTCAGTAAAGACAAAAATCCAATTTTTAATTTTCGGTCTTTTTTTTGCAGGCATTCTTTTTACCACTTGTGACAGCCCAATGGGCATGGGACTCCCTATCGACTGGGAGGCGCCCGTCCTAACGCTGGATCCTGTTCCAAACCCCCTATATGTTAAGAGCGATACGGTACTAACGGGAAAAGCCAAGGACAATATCGGAATTGACCGTATTGTATTTACCAATACGGGGACAGGTGAAGATCTTTTTCCCGTTGTAAGAAACGGGGAAAACTGGAGTATTGAATTAAAATTTACTGATGAACAAAACGGGGAAAAAATAGTAGGTGAAATCCGCGCGTATGATAAAATGAATAATTCAGACGCAAATTCTGTAGCCATTGTGACAATGATAGTGGACATTGGTCCGCCGAAAGTCGGAAATATCACCATTCAACGGACTGATACGAGAATAGCGCGTCTTGAATCATTGAACAGTTTAAGGGCTCTTGAAACGACGGACAGACACGGTGATAAAAAAGATGAATTGTACAAATACCAGAACGGCTGGTTCTACCTTAGCGGAGTTGTTAATGACGAGGAAACAAAAATAGACGTTATATCGCTTGATATTTATGATGTCCGCGATATTAATAATATACTGCTTACATTGCCCGTCGATGAAAATTATACAAATTATTTCCCGCGCTGGACAATTAAAGAAGAGAAAATAATTGAAGCGGGAAAAGCGAAATGGGGCGAAAGTTATAAAACAAATTATTATAAAAAAGACGGCGAGCGTTATTATTACCGCATTGTTATTAAAGCTATAGACATGAGCGATAATCCAAACGTAGTTAATATAACTATTGAGGAAGACGAGGGATACATGTGCCTTTGGGCAAAATCGGATGAACCGAAAGGAATTTTTGACAACGCCATAGCGCCGAATGGGACGGTAGCGCGCGGCACCCCATTACCGGTTGACTTCTTTGACGATGACAGTCTTCTTTGGGCATACACCGGTCTTCTTACGGAAGAACAATGGTATGGAACCGAGTTAATTTATACGGGTACATATATACCGACGGGTTCAGATGATGAAAAATTGGCATGGTTAAAAGATTATTTTTTAGGCGGCGGAGTTGTTTATAACTGGGAATATGATAAACACAGCAACGCCCTTCCTGCTCCCGATAAGATGAAGATTGAAGAACTGATTAAGGGCAAGAACCTGGACGAAAAACTTGAATATGTCGCAACCGGAAAAGGTGAGTTTGATTACGGGAATTATGTGCTGTTCACCTTGGCCGCCGACAAAAAACTCGCCCCTCATGACGGGAAAGGTCCTGAATTTACAAACACAAACATTTGGAGAGGCAGAACATTCACTATTTCCGTAATAGACGAAAACGCCCCGTTGATTGTATTTGACACGTCAACTAAAGATGAACACGGCACTCCCAAACTGTACTGTCCGGAAGAAAACACATTCCCGGCGCTTACGGACGGCGAATTTTTTAATATTGTAGGATATACCCTGCGTGAAAACGCGTCAGGCAATAATAAAGTTGTAAAATTCCGTATGGCATGGATTCCCTATAATATGCCGGATTTACCCGATAAGCCAAAGGGGGCTGACGGATATATTAAACAGGTGCAGGAATCCCTTAGCAAAAATTTTGCCGATATGCCCGCCGGCGTACAGTACTGGGAATTCACTGAAAGCGGCGATCCTGGAACGGTTAAATTTAAAGACGAAGGCGATGAAGAGATTGAAGCCAGCGTATTTAAAAAACAGAGTTTTATTAAAAAAATGTCCGTCCTGGGCAGAGCTGACGATATTAAGCCTGCAACCAACAATTTTATGTATGATTACAAAAAACCGGATACGACATCCGGCAAGGATATACCTGGCAAGGATGGAATACTTGACCTTGAGAATGAAACAAAACTCTTTGTTTTTTACGCCGTTGACACAATGGGGCATGAAGTATTCAGGCAACTGCGCCTATTAGGCAATAAAGCCCCGCCTAACCTTGCTATTTATGATATTTCCAATTATTTGGATAATTCAATATTTATAAGCGCCATATATAATCCCGCTACCGATATACCTGATCCAAATAATTCAAAATATGTTACCGGCGGAGCGTTTGACGGAAGTAAATATTACCCTGATCTTAACGCATATAACGCGGGCAAATACCCAACTATAAAAGGAGTAATCGGCACTAATGTAGGCGGCGTAATAGTTCCTTCGCAGTTGGACAGGGCGATTCCATTCCAAATATATCCGCGCGGAACCATAGTTAAATACTGGATTAACGCGGAAAATTCAGGCGACATTGCCGTAGATAAAATAACCATGAAGGATATTACTTTTTCAAGCAAAGGCGATACCGTGGGAAGCGCATATAATACTACCGCTCGAGACCTTACTTTCTGTGAATATTATCCTGACGTAACGCAAAGAACATTCCTGTTTGAAGCTACGGATAAATTGGGTAATGTCGCGCGCATACAGCGGACGGTGGCGGTTACAAACGCCGCAAAGCTGGAAAATATAACCACAACAAGCCAGAGCGGCACTTACGGCATCGGCCAGAAAATAACTTTACAGGCGAATTTTTCAAGCCAGGTTTATGTGACAGGCGGCATACCCCATCTTAATATACGCTATTCAAGAAACGGCTCGTATGAGTATGTGACAATTCCATGTACAAATTCACCTATGCCTGGTACTCCCGCCACTTCCACGTCTGTTCTTGAATTTGAATTCACAGTTAAAGAAAGTGACGGCGGAAATAACGATACAAGAATTATAGAAACATTATATGATGATACGACTGAGGCCGCCATTCCGGCGTTTTCACCGCCGAGCGGCAATAAACGCCCCATTATATTAACGGACGGAGTAAAAATATTAGATGCAAACCGTAATGATTCGGCGTTTATTCCCGGGTACCAAAATGAATCTGTAACTATGCCTAACTGGACGTCAAAAAAGAATTCTCTGCAGGAAAAGAAGAGCATTACGCTGGACGGAATTCGTCCCAGAGTTACTTCGGTTTTTGCGGAAGGAAAAGCAAAAGTAGGCAACGATTACTACTTTAAAAGCGGAGAAACGCTTGAATTTACCCTTAATGCAAACGAAGATATAAGGGCTATAGGCACGCCGTATTTACGATACCTCCTTTTAGATCCCACCGGCGCTTTTATAGAACAGCCTTTAGATAAATTTATATATCAACGGCCTAATGGGAATAATTCAGTTGTTTTTAGCCTTTCCGTAGATAAAATTACTGAAAATGTACCAATACCTAATGTAGGAGCATTTTATTTAGATGGCATAATAAGCAGCGTAAGCCTTGTTTTAACTTCGGGTATTGTAGATAATACCGGTAACGCTGTTGATCAAAATTCGGTAAACGCGTTAAGGGAACTAATTACGCCGCTGCCTGTTCCAACACTTTACATTAAAAAGAGCATACCTCGCGCGCCCGAAACAAAATTAACAGGTAATTCAACTACCACATTTGAGGGAAATAATGCCGCTTCTACACAAACGCTTGAATTAAACGTAAACCCCGTGTTAGAAATAACAAATTCAAAATCAACTCCAGAAGATAATACAGAAGATAATATAGGAGGATATTTTTGGAGAGAATATGAAGACGTTAAAGAATATTCGCTTGACGGCGGATTAAGCTGGGTAGCATTCCCTGCCGAAAAATCAGGCTGGACAACCTTGAACAGCGGTATTTTAACCATAAACAATGGAACATGGGATTTAAGGGTACGTTATAAAGACAGGGCTGGAAATGAAGGAAACCAAACAAGAAAGTTAATACATGTAAACAAGGATTTCCCAAAACTGGTGAGCATAACGGCGGTTCAGCCGAACAGTACCTACAAACAAGACGATAAACTTGAATTTCACCTGGAGTTTGCGGAAGTTGTACGGACAACCGCGAGTAATAACGTTCAAATTACCATTTCCGACAGAGTTATAACAACAGGCGGCAATACTACGGACGGCAGTGTCGCGCCGTCTTATCAAGCCGTGTTAACCGCGACGGCTCAAACTTCTTTAAGCACTACTATAAAATTTGAATGGACTCTAAATGGAAAAGAAATGCCGAATGGTTTGTATGTAAGTAAAGTAGTACTTGCCGGCACAGGCGGCAGCAGTCATACCGGCGCCCTTCAAGATCGTTTTGGCAATTATGGGGTAGATTCAACAGGAGCTTCTATTGCCACAATTAACTTACCTAACGGTGATTGTAATAACCTTAACGGCGCGGGTCTTATTGTTGACTGTATAACTCCCAAACTTGACGCTACAACCCCATACAATCCCGTTCTCGGAGGCGTTTTAACGGATAACAGAACCATTAAAATAACATTTAACGAACCTGTAATGATAGGCACGGGTAAAATTACCGTAAGACCCTATGGAGCCTATAAAATTCCGGCTGTAATGGAAAACAACGGCTCTACCGTTAACGGAACCTATGTCGCCGGATTCTACGACATATACAATAGCGGTTTAATTGACAACGCGGACAGGCAAACTTTAACTCTGTCTTCAGATACTAATAATCCAAGTATGAGTAAACTTGCCCTGGATGAAAGAACAGGACAAAGCTCAGGCCCATATATAAGAATGACTCACGGTTTAAAACAAGGGGTGGGATACACAGGAAATTATCTTAGTTCTTCAGACATTGGACCTGAAGCTACAGGAACATACATGGTTCCGGATACTTCCACAAAGTGGGTGCTTGACTACCGTTACAGTATTGATAACCAAAACAATACCCAATATGCCAGTACCGGCAATGTCCTTACCACTCCCTCTGCCTCGGTAGTCCCAAACATCCGCGCCGTCCTTACAAAGGCGCATTGGCGCTGGCAGGAAATGGATCTTGTTTCTTCCGTTAAATTTGAAAACAACGACAAGACGGTAATCATTACCCTGAATGAACCTCCCCTTGACGGCTTGCAATGGGGACTTAGTTTCCCGGAAGGAGCTTTTACAGATAAAGCGGGCAACAAGGCGGCGGCTTTAGGAAATACGACCAGTGATTCGCCTTACTGGTTCTGGTCAAAAGGTGTTCAAGCGCCTGTAATAAGGGTGAACCGCAAAAGCTATGACGCAAGAACTACAAACTGGGCAAGTCCTACAGGACGGGTGTGGGATGATCCCGTTGCCTTGGGAGGTCCCGGCGGCTGGAGTATAGATGATTTTAAAGAAGTGCACTACCGTATTGAATCTGAAACCCCGGGGGCAACGCTATTATACGCGGAAGAAAAAGGTACTTCAGGTAACAATGGCGGTATAACCGCCGAATGGGGGCATACTCAATTAGGATCAAGCGGATGGTACTGGGACAATCCCGGTGATTATAATGTAGCAACAGGCGGCAACAGAACCTCCGGTGAGTGGGTACTGCCTAATCTTATCCGGCGTTGCGGTAACAACGGTACTAACGGGACCCCAAGTACTCTCCTAAGTTATACCGTTATGGAAAACGGATTTAGTATTACAAGATATATAACCGCGACGTACAGAGGATACAGGTCATATAACAGAGATGTTACAAAAGCAGCGTTAGATTTATTAGGTCTGGCCCCATTTACATCGGATAAAACAACCGGTGGGACTCCACTATTTCAGGGCAGTTTTACCTATTCATCTCTGGAAGCAAGTAAAAATTATGTTGTTGCCAGGTCTGAGGTTACAACCGATACATTATACACTTCAGGTAAGAGCTATGAAGGTGTATTCAGGAGCGTATTAGCTTTGAATCAAGCCAGTTTTGCCGGCGGTCTTGCAACTGCCGCCCATAACCGAAGTAATAATCCAATTATGGTACAAGGCTCAAACATTAAAAACGGTATGCCTTCCATTTCAGGTTTCCCTGTATATGATGCCGGTGAAACAGGCGATAACCGGTTTGTTAAACTATTTTATTACGCAGATTATGTTCAAGGCACTAATACCACCGCACATTTATACTGGGTAAGCACCGAAATTGTCAGCCAATGGTACTTTTTAGGCTGCGGTTATCAAGCTAACCCAAACAATAATACTAATGGCAGCCATATGTCGCAAGGCGATACAAACAATTATCTGTTCTCAGGTTACGGCGATTTATCCTACGCCTATAACTTAAGGTAATAAAGGAGAAAAACATGAAAACAAAGATAAACATTTTTAAGGTTATTTTAAGCATTATCGCGGTCGTAACTTTCTTTTCCTGCGACAACCCTGTGGCGTTGGGTACCAAGCTTGATATTTTGGGTCCGGTTGTTACAATAATTTCTCCGTCACAACGCCAGTCGGTATCGGCTAAGTTTGATATTGAAGGAACTGTCAGTGATTATACCGGTATTGACAGAATGATAATAAGCGCGGTTTCAAATAATAAGGATTTTCCCCGGCAGTGGCGTAATAAGAACGGAACTTGGGAAATATCCGATGATTACGGCGCGTCATGGTCGCCATATTCAAACGCGGAATGGACTGGCACAAACGACGTTACATGGAAAATTACCATTGATATAACTCTTACGGGAGATAGGGTAGATGAGGGGGAATATACATTTAATATTCAGGCATGGGATAAGGGGGGCTTTACGGATGATAATTCATTTAAGGCAATTGTATTAATTGTCGATCGTGACCCACCTAAAGTCGTTATTACCAATCCTTACCTTTACAGCAAATACGCGTTTGATTCGGATCCTGTTTTTGTGGAACTTAACGCCATACCTGATACAAGCGATCAATGGCAGGACACGGCGTATCTGGGAAAATTCATCACTCAGGAATTTTCCCTTAAATGGCAGATAGAGGACAGTAGTGACGTTTGGTCAATAGATATATACTTTTATCCGCACAATGTTGTTATTGACAACGATCCCAAATCGGAGCCTCCAAATAATTATATTTACCGTTATTTCAAAAATACTCCCCCCCCTCCGTTAGGCGCAAATCCCAACGATTATGTAAAGTTAAACGGCTCTGTAACAGTTCCGGATCTTTATGGTTCCCCCGGCATTTATGACGGAGGGGAATTGAAAACCTCAATTAAAGAAAAATTAACCGTAAAAGTGGTAGCCGTCTGTTATGACGCCGCCGGAAATCCCAATCAGGAAAAAACTCTGGGTTATTTTATATCGTGGCCAAAAGCCAATTCCCCCTGGATTGTCTTTACGGAAGGCATAGAACCGCCGGATGATTTTTATGGCAAACAGGTCGCGTTTGATGAAAAAAATCCACTTAACGAATATATTGAAAATTCCATATTTACGGTCTATCCGGGCAGGAGCGTAAAAGCTACGGCGTTCCAGGCGCATGGGGTTAAGGAAGTTAAGTATACCCTGTATGAATGTAATACGTCGGGCAATACGCTTAACAGTCCGGAAAATACTCCTTTTAAGGTTATTGAGTCAAATAAAATCATCTCAAACGCACCCTATGAAGGAATTTATTCCAATATTTTCCCCTGGGAGTTACAGGTTCCTCCGATTACAGGCTATTATGTTTTTGAAGCACAGGCGTTCAGTTCTCAAAATAAGCCAAGCGAAAAATATACAATGCTTTTCAGGGTGCATGACATTACCTTCCCGGACTTTTTGGAAGGTCCGTTCCCCACAGCGACCGATCCGCTGTTTATGGCGGTAGAAAATAATAAAATAACAGTCAGTGGAAAAGTAAGCGACGCTACTGATATAGTCTCCCTTTGTATGGTGTGGATTAATCCAAACTCAGAGGGCTATGCCGCAATGAGCCAACTGTCTTATTTCCGTAATAACAGTTATGCGGGCTGGAAAGACGCTCTAACACTTGCCCCCGGTAGTTCTAAAATTGAAGCGACAGGTTTTGCCGCCGGTTATCCCTATGATCCAAAAGCTCCGAACAGATTATGGAATCTTGCTCTTACGCCGGAAGGCATGGATTATGATACAAACAGGCATCTTTTTAGTTTTTCCATACCAATTGAAATTACTGACGATTTGGGAATAGGACCCGGCCCAACAGATAAAAATTTAAAAAGCCAGATATTCCTGTTAAGGGCGCAAAATCCCGACGGGAAATGTACGATAATAACATACGCGCCGCAGGGGGATACCCTGGCTCCCGTTATTGAAATTTCGGAAGTAATAATAAAAAGCGGAAGCTCGGCGCCGGAAACCTTTTATCCCAATACATACAATGTGGTCCCGCAGTTTAATGACGGCGATACAATAACCATTAACGGCAAATGGTGGGAAGATTCCGCCGCCCATTTGGACATTGTAAATTACTTCCTGACAAACTTTGAAATCACGGTGAACAATCAAAACCTGCCAAAGCTTACATTGGCCAATATTACGGGCGCGAATACCCAGGAAGGCACATGGACAATAACAACTACAGTCGGGAGCGGGATTTTAAAAGACAAACTGAAAGATACTATTGTAATAGGCGTTAAAGCAAGGGATATAGGCGGTAATGAAGCGGAAACCGGATGTTCATGGCTGATACAAAGCGATAATTTAAGGCTTATGCGAATTTCAGGCGATACGGAAGACGGTATTTACAAAACTGGCGATAAAATTAAAATTTTTCTGGAATTCAGCAAACCGGTTAAAATAACCAATAACTTAAAACCGGAACTTATTCTAAGCAGTAATACCGGAAACGCGGCCAGGGCCGTTTATATGGACGGGCAGAATAACTATGACAGCCGCCAGTATTTTGAGTATACGGTAGGCGCGGGCCATAATACTACAACTCCCGTTTATCTGAATGTTAAAGGGCTTTATTACGGAAGTGAATATACGGCAAGCACTCCATATGACGGTACTAATTATGCGTTTACATGGAGCAGGGGTTCAACGGCCACCAGTGATTATGAAGAAGTGCGTATAACAATGAAATCGGGATTTACGACAGGCTTGGATAAAGAAGGCGTTTATTATGTACGCACCCTGCCCACTACCACAAATACCACAGATCCCGAATATCAATTTACGCTTACGGCCGGAAAGCATATTAAAATAGACACTGTCCTTCCTACGTCAACAGGCGTTACGCCCGCCACAATCGCCGGCCATTATAAATCCGGTGATATTTACATAACGGTGAACTTTAGTAAAGAGGTCGCAACGGGAGAAGTTATGCCTCAGCTTACCTTAAATGTTACAGGAGGAACTGATCCAAAAACAGAGCCAACTAACATAAAGGTAAACGGTACGACAATAACTTTTATGTACAGAATAAAAACCGGCGATACAACAAACGGAAATCAGGTTCAAGTAACCGGCTTCAGCGGGGATATTATTGATCTTGCGGGTAACGCGTTAAGCGGCAATATTTCCGGGACGCTTACCGGATTATATATTGATACGGTCGGATTGGGCGTTGCTCCGGTAATAAGAGTTCTCAGCGCCTCCAATATTTCCAATGTAATTGGCGCTTCAGGAACAGATACTGATCTAAAAACCCTTTATAACGATAATTTGTGGTTTGCGGTAGAAGGAAAAGAAACGGCGTGGCATAAACTTGATAAACTTGAATATTCAATAAACAACGGAACAAGCTGGCTGACGGTAAATAATATAACAAATGGGCCTTTCGTAAAACCTGATTCGATGACGCCGGGAAGCTACTCGGTTATCGCCCGCCAGATAAACAAAGCCGGAAATGTTTCTCCCCCGTCAGCCGCAGTTAGTTTTATATGGGATCCGGGAACACTAATAAGCCGCATAAGTTCTACAAACGCCAACGGAACCTATACAAACACAATAGGTAACGGAGGGGACAGGCAGGATACAATTTACATTACTTTGTATTTCAGAAAAAAGATTAAGTTAAGCACCCTGACGCCTACAATTACCGTTAATTCCACTTCAACACCCGTACCGGTTGACAGTTACACGGTTAATACCGCCGTAGAAGAATTAACCTTTAAATATCAGGTTGGCGCGGCTGACAATACCCCTTCCGGACAGAACCTTGATGTTACAAGCTTTAACATTTCAGGAAGCGTAGCTCAGGATGAGACTAATGTGAGCGTAAACAATTATTTAGGGTTTCCGTCTTCCGGTTCGCTTTTGAAAGATTTAAAACAAATAAAGGTTCAAACAGGCCCTCTTAGCGTCCAAACGGCCGCCGCGCTCAACGACAGTCTGGTATCAGGCGGTATAACGTCCGACGGTTCATATAATACGGCCCTTGTTATTGGATTTAACCGTAATATTTACAAAGGCACGGGTGAAATAACCATTATTCAGAGCGCGACAGACTACAGGCTTCCAGCAGTCCTTACGGAATCTCAATTTAACAAGTACAGCGGTATTACAAATGTAAATAAATACTATACACGCGGTTCTAACGGATATATTTTCACCGACGAGTCTGACAGAAAACCCGATACGTCAACCAAATACATATTAAGTTATTCTGTGGATACTACTGCGTCTGCAAACGCGCCAAATTCAAGCGGTACGGAGATACAGGTACTTGCCGAAGCTTTCAGGCAGGCGGAAAGGGTACAACTTTCAATTAACGCCAATGCCGTAAAAATCAGCGGGAGCCAGCTTATTGTGGAATTGACTGACACTAACGCTTTACAGGTGCCCGGAACAAGTTATCAGGTTTATTATACCAAAGGTTTTGTGCAGGATGAATTAAACACCCCCTGCCCGGTAGTTACCGTATCATCGCCCACTTCTGTATCGCTTGGCGGCGTGGCAAAACCGTTTATCCGCATAAATAAAACGCAGGATACAATATCTGTTAATACAAACGTTACGAATGCAAATCCTGCCCGGCTTTTGGCAGTACAGCCATTTCAAGCGAATGTCCGTATGGACTGCAGAACGCCCGGCTCGACAATTTACTATTTTACTGAAAGTAAAACATCAAATACTACTGCGATGAACTGGACTATTAACGCAAATCCAAATCTTGGCGGTCCTAATGATCTTAGTGACCCTATACCGGATCAGCCAAGCGATCCGCAAACGACAGAAACCGATCGTCAAGATTACAGTACTACTAATACGCCGCTTACTATTGGTGATAGCAGTGGTACTAACGCATATCAAGGACTTCAATGGTATGTTAGGGCAAAGGCTACTAAAAACTCGGTATGGAGCGTAAATTCCGAAGAAATGGCATTTAAAACAGTTATAACGTATGTAGTAGGTAATGGTACTGCAATGCAGGAACAAGATACCGGGATACGCCCTGCCAACAACGATCAATTATGGATACGCGGCGGAGACGGTATAGGTTCGTCCAGCGTGCCAGGCTTCCCAATTAACTGGGAAGATGATTTTGGACAATTAAAGACGGAGAAGAAACGGGCCGGGATCAGATTATTTACCAATACTGCAGTTGCTAATAATTCTAATATTTACACTAATTCCACATGGAAATTTATAACATGGGAAATTAACGTGGACACCTATTTTGACATTATATTAGGAAGGGATACAACATCAACTGCGGCGGAAGCCTTGCAATACGGTCCCAGACAATTTGCCTATCAAAGGGCAGGTTGGACATCGTTTAAGAATCAATTCCGCGCTTTACCAGGTAAACACCGCTGGCTTGTTAGTAATAATCCAAATGTAAATAACGTTACAAAAGGTGTTACTAACTTCTCAGGAACTTTCGGCGCACGGCCCCAATATACGGGTGATGATATTACATTTGAGCCATAAAAGATAAACATGTAGTAATCAAAGAACAGAAAGCGGCTTCCGTTAAAGGGAGCCGTTTTTTTTAATTCGCGAATTATTTCATGATTTTAATTTTTTCAGCGCAGAAATTATTTACTGTCGCTCATACAAGATTACTCCGTCATTGGCTATTCTGCGCTCTATAGTTGGCTGTGTACTACGCCATTCAAAACGGGATTTATAATTTGCAAGCACGTCTACCGGTATCAACATTGGGCTTTTTGCAAGACTGCGGTAAATTTTCTGAAGAACAAGAATTGGCTTTTCTGAATCATCTTTTAGAACTACGAAAAAATCATAATCACTTTCTTCACGAGGAGTTCCGTAAGCATGAGAACCAAAAAGTATTATTTTTTCACATGTTTCCCCAACAGTGTCGAGAATACTATTCTTAATCGCTATAATATCATCGTTTACCATGTCTTAAGTATAGCCGAAGAATAAATATGAGAAAAGAGGGAATAGAATAAAATTCTTAAACTTTGTGAGTTTTGTTCCTTTGCGAGCTGTGTGTGAACGTTTTAGCGAATTATTTCATGATTTTTTTATAATTTTTTCATTTTCAGTCAAGCGCCACGCATCTGCACGCCATATATATGTATGTATCATTGTTAATATGATATAATATCTTATTCTCAGGAGAGTGAATTATGGCAACAGCGACAAGAAAAAAGAAACAACCCGTAAAAAAGGCCATGCCCAGCGGAAAAGGCCTGACCTTTGAAAAAGTGTGGGCATTGATGCAGGAAAGCGCCGAAAGGTCTGAACGTGAGTTTGAACGGGAAAAGAGGGAAAGAATCGAACAGTTTAAACAGCATGAACAGGAAATGAAGCAAAAAGAAGAACAGTTGGAAAAGGAAAGGAAGCAAAAAGAAGAACAGTTGGAAAAGGAAAGAAAGCAAAAAGAAGAACAATTAGAAAAGGAAAGAAAGCAAAAAGAAGAACAGTTAGAAAAGGAAAGGAAGCAAAAAGAAGAACAGTTAGAAAAGGAAAGAAAGCAAAAAGAAGAACAGTATGAACGCGAAAAGAAGGAAAGTGACGAAAAGTATAGACGGGAAAAGAATGAAGCAGATAAAGAGCTTATGGAGATTAAACGAATAGTAAGACGGAACAGCAAGCAGATGGGGGAATTGCACCAACGTTTTGGCCAGTTGGCGGAACATCTTGTAGCCCCAGGTATCGCTAAACGTTTTAACGAACTTGGGTATAACTTTAGCGCGATGGCGCCTAAAGGGCAAAAAATATTTGATGCAAAAACAGGTAAAATGAAAACGGAAATTGATTTGATATTGGAAAACGGCAAGACAATAATGGCCGTAGAAGTAAAAACAAGGCCTGTAATTCAAGATGTTGAACACCATATTAAGCGGCTGGAAATTTTACGCGATCACCGGCGTGGAGTTAATGATCAGCGTAAAGTGCAGGGAGCGGTAGCGGGAGCGATATACGAAGATAGCGTAAAAGAAGCCGTGCGCGAAGCGGGAATGTATGTGATAGAACAATCCGGCGACACAATGAAAATAGACATGCCTGACGGGTTTATTCCGCGCGAGTGGTAGCTTAATGTCAGAAGAGTACCAAAAAATTGTTACTTCCCTAAAACGTAAAAGAAAAGGCGCTGTCGCGGCGGATATTTGCGCGGCTACGGCGCTGCCTCTTTCCGTAGTTAACGAACTTTTGCCAAAAGCGGCGGATGAGTATTCGGGACATTTGCGGGTAACGGAATCGGGTGAAATTTTATATTATTTTCCAAATGGCTTTACAAGCCGTTACCGGGGATTAAGCGCCGTGTTTAAAAAGACGGTAAAAAAAGTATTTGCCGTTTTTAAAACGGCTTCCGCCCTTATTTTTAAAATCTGGATTGCAGTAATGCTTATAGGATACTTTATTTTATTTATCGCGCTTGCGATTGCAGTTTTATTTTTATCTGCTGCTGGAAAAGGCGGCGGTAAAGGAGGGCGGAGGGGCGGTTCCTTCAACATTGGTATATTCAGGCTTATCTGGCGGATATGGTTTTACTCGGAATTGACCAGTCCGGGATATGGTTATAACTACGGAAATGTAAAACGCCCCCTGTACAAGGAAGTATTTTCATTTGTTTTTGGCGAAGAAGACCCGAATAAAAATTGGGAAGATCAGGAATACAAGGCTATTATTTCGTATATTCAGGCGAATAGGGGAGTTATCTCCCTTGCCGAATACATGGCGTTTACGGGAAACAACAGTCAGGAGGCGGAGACGGACATCCTTGCTTTTTGTTCAAAGTTTGAGGGAAGCCCTGAAGTAACGGAAGAGGGAACAATCGTTTACCGTTTTGACAAACTGCTGTTAAACTCCGGTATGGAAAAAACAAGCGAACTAATTCCTCCCGTTAAAAGGCTTAAAAAGTTTTCTGATAACAAAGAATCAACTAACGGCTGGTTAGCGGTAATTAACGCGGTAAACATAATATTTGGCTCATATTTTTTATATCAGTCCATTAACACAGGGCAATTATTTACTGATATCCAATACAAAAGCGCGTCTTCGCTTTATTCGTATACGCATTATTTTCTTTCTAATATACTGGAAGAACCTCATAATATTATAAAAATAACGTTAGGGTTAGTTCCATTGGCATTTTCATTTCTTTTTTGGATTATTCCCGCCGTCCGTTATTTCATGGAAAAGAAAGAAAATAATAAAATAAAACTGAAAAATTTTAAACGTTTTAGTTTTAGCAAAATATTTTCTTCGCCTAATTATGTTAGTATCGACAAATTTAATCCTGTTGAATCAGAATGTCTCCCGGATGATCTTGAGTCCGCCGCAGACAGGGTAATTAAAGATATGGGCGCAATATCAAATCCTCAGATAGAGATAATAAACCATAAAACGTTTTATATGTTCAATGAACTTGAAAAAGAGAAGCAAGCTCTGGAAAAATACCGTCAATCAGTTGATGCCTCGCGTCAAAACCTGGGAGAAACCGTTTTTGACACCAACGATTGACATTTACCGCTCAAAAATATAAATTAAAAAATACGGCAGACTAGCTCACTTGGATAGAGCGTCAGCCTCCGGAGCTGAAGGTAGTGGGTTCAAATCCCGCGTCTGTCAAACTACCTTAATAACTCAGAATTATCCCTGCGATTCCATCTTACCGCAATATCATTGGGGCTTTCAGAGGCGATATTTTTTATGCTCCTGTTCGCGCCCAATTCAAGAAGAATGGAAATTATATCAGGACCGCCTAACCTGGCCGCGTAATGTAAAATTGTATTGCCGGAATTGTCCTTGGCGCCTATCGCTTTCCCAGAAAAAACCGACCTGATGCCAATTTCACCTTTGGAAAACGCAACTTCAGCGGGAGACCTGCCGTCGGCAGCGACCAGGAACGGATCGGCGCCTGAATCGGCGATTATTTTTACGGCCTGCCATAGCTCCAAATCAATCGCCAAACGCAGAGGAGTTTTACCGTTGTTGTCAATGGCGTTTATTCTGGCTCCCTGTTTTATAATCACTTTTATGATTTCATCTGACGTTCTTTCGAATAACGCGACGTGGAGAACGGAATTGCCGTAATCATCCGGTATAAAAATTCTGTTGTTTTCCAAAAGAACCGATACCATCCTGGGCGATACGGTTAAAGCCGTCTGAAAAGGCGTTCTGTTTCTTGTATTGCGGGCGTGAATGGAAACGCCTGTTTTTAATAAAGTATTTACTATGTCTATCCGTTCCATGGCGACCGCGATATGCAAAGGAGTATCTCCCCTTGTGTTTCTGCATGATGTGTCGGCGTTGTTTATGGCAAGTTTCTCCACGGAAGCAGCCAATCCGTAATTTATGGCTTCCATCAGCGGAGTGTTGCCGTCTATATTCCTGCTTTCAAGATTGGCGCCCTTACTGATAAGTAATGTTTCAATTTCAGGCAGGTTAAGAATAATCGCGTCATGAAGGGGCGTATTGCCGTTTAATGAATTGGCATTGATGTCCATTCCCGATGAAATCAGGTATGAAATGGAATTAACGGCGTTCCAGCGCACTGCGGCATGAAGAGCGGAATTTCCCTGGTTGTCGCGTATGTTTAAATTAGCGTTATTATCAATAAATATTTTTAATGTGGAGGGACTGTCGCTTTTTGTCGCCAAAAATAAAGGCGTCTGACCTGTCGCATTTTGCGTGTCAACGGGAATGCCGCTTTTTATAATTATCGAAATAGCGTTGTTTAAGCCCCATTCAGCGGCGTAATGGAGCATGTTATTCCCTAAACCGTCTTTTAAAGTAATTGTAGTGGAATTAATTAACCATTCGCGTATAACGTCTGTTTTTAACGCAAGAGAAAGAGGGTTTTCACCCGCGCTGTTAAGGGAAAAAATATTCGCTCCTCGGGCAATCAAATATTCGCCGTTTTCCCTCTGGTTTGTCCTGACGGCGATATGAAGCGCGGTGTCCCCATCCCTGTTTCTTGAATCAACAAGAGCGCGCCGGTCAAGTATGCGTCCTATCTGTTCGGGTTTGGCGCGGTTTATTACCGCGGCATGAAGCATTGTATTTCCTGAACTGTCCCTTTGATTAACCGTATCTTTTGTAATCAATAAATTATATGTGCTGTCATTTGCCCTTGCGGAAATGTCAAAAGGCGTTACTCCATTATTGTCAAACGCGAATATTTCAGAACCTGCTTCCACTAAAAGCGGGATTAACTGAATTCGACGTTCCTGAACCGCGATATACAATGGAATTTTTCCGGTTATATTCCTTATGTGCACGTCCCCGCCGGAATTCAACAATAATTTGACGGATTCAGGAGAACGATTCAGTATAACGGCTATATGAAGAGGCGTATCGCCGTGTTCATCTCGCAGATTGACGTCGGCTCCCCTGGAAACCAGCAAGGCCACGACACTCATATATGCTTCAGGCGGAATTCCGACATGAAGAGGCGTATTTCCTCCGGCATCCGCCGCGTTAACGTCGGCGCCGCTGTTTACAAGCATCGAAATGATGTCAAGGTTTCCGACCCTTACCGCTTCATGAAGAGCCGTCGCTCCCGACGTGGTTTTTAAATTGAGGTCTATATTTTTTTCCAGCAGGAATACCACAATGCCGGTGTGATTATCCATTACGGCATAATGAATCGGCGCAAGCCCTTCATTGCGGCGGATATTATAATTTGCGCTGCGGACAGCCGGACCAAAGTAGGTAAATACAGGATTATCACAGTAACCGCCGGCCAATATTAAATGTTCGGCAATGGCAATATGGGTTCTGGAATCCGCTCTTTCAAGAGCGTAATCAAGTGAATTTTTATTGTCATTATCTTTTTTATTGATTAAGGCCGTGGAAGAAGAGGAAGATGCCAGTATTTCCGTTACGGCATTCATATTTCCCACCATAACGGCTTTATGAAGAATGGTTTTTCCCGCAATATCCGTCGAATTTATTGTCACGGGATTTAATAATGCTGTAAAAATCGCCGGATTTGTTTCCAGCGCAAGAATAGCGGCGGTAGTGTTTTCCGCGAATGGTATAGGTTTATGTATATCGGCGCCTTTTGAGGCTAAAACACCGGCAACCTTAGGATCATTATTTTTGATGCAAAGTCCAAGAGGAGTTTGTCCCGTATTATCAATAACATTGGGATTAGCCCCATGTGAGAGGAAAAAACTTACAAGCTCCGCGTCTTTTCTTTCCACCGCATAGAAAAGCGGAGTCCTTCCGTCCGGATCCGCCGCATTAATGTCAACCTCACCCTGGAAATAATTACGCGCGCCGTCGTCTCCTTTTTTTAATAATCCCCAAACAGGAGATGTATTGTCCGCAGGAGCGCTTTTACCGCCATCAGTGCTTTTGCAACTGATAACAAGCGCTAAAATAACCGTAATAACGCATAAAAACACGGGAAAAAAATATGCCTTTTTCATATTTATATCATCGGCATAAAAAAAATATCAATTAGAAGTGAAAAAACGCGTTTTGCGGCCTAGAAGACTTGAACTTCCATGGCTCTCGCCACTAGCACCTCAAGCTAGCGTGTCTACCAGTTCCACCAAGGCCGCATGGTTTAATACCATTTTAAGACATATACTGTCTTTTATCAAAAACAAGTGATTTTGTCAATGCTATAATAGACAGATTGCCGCTAAGATACTAAAATTATCCAGGGAGTGAAAATGAAAAAAAGGGCTCTTTTAAGCGTATTTAATAAAGACGGCCTCCTTGATTTGGCGTCATTTTTAAACGGCGGCGGTTGGGAAGTACTTTCTACAGGCGGCACGTCCAAATTTTTACAGGAAAATAATATCCCCGTAACCGATGTTTCCAAAGTTACGGGGTTTCCCGAATGTCTGGACGGGCGCGTAAAAACCCTGCACCCAGTAATTCATGCGGGTATTCTGGCGCGGCGCGGCGAACAAAGCCATATTGATACCCTAAAAGAGTTGAATATCGGGACTATTGACCTTGTGTGCGTCAATCTTTATCCGTTTTTTGAGAAAGTTCAGGCTGGGCTTTCCACCGAAGAGACAATCGAATTTATCGATATTGGCGGACCGAGTATGCTTCGATCCGCCGCAAAAAATTTTAACGATGTAATTGTACTGACCGACCCGGCTGATTATGCCGAAGTTATCGGCTGTTTAAAAGCCGAAATTGTCCCGCTTGAGTTAAAAAAACGCCTTGCAGGCAAGGTATTCGATTTAACGGCGGCTTATGACGCGGCTATCGCCCGTTTCCTGCTTGATGAAGAATTTCCCCAATATTTGCCGCTGTCTTTAAAAAAAGGGCAGTCCCTTCGTTACGGTGAAAACAGCCACCAGCGGGCGGCCCTGTATTTAAATACCGACCGCCCGGGAGTTTTTAGCGGTATGGAACAACTGCACGGCAAAGAACTTGGCTACAATAACATGAGGGACTTTGACATCGCGTGGAAAGCCGTCTGCGCTTTTGGGCTTGAAAGCGACGGAACCGAACCTTTTAGAGAATCCGACGTTAAACGCCTTATTCCTTCAGCGGCGGGCGGAGAAAGAATTTGCTGCGTCGCCATTAAACACAACACTCCCTGCGGTATCGCGCTTGGAGAAACATTACTCGACGCTTACAATAAAGTTTTCTCCTGCGATCCCGTATCAATATTTGGCGGAATAATCGCCTGTAATGTGAAAGTAAACGCGGCTGTCGCTTTAAGGCTTAACCGATTGTTTCTGGAAATTGTCGCGGCTCCGGACTTTGACAAGGACGCGCTTACCATTTTAAAAATGAAAAAAAATCTGCGCATTATAAAACTGAAAAACGCCCCAAAAGAGCCTCATGAATACATTGCGGTTGACGGCGGCGTTTTAGTTCAACAGACCGATAAAACTTTGCTTGAAAAATGGGAAGTCGTAACATCGGCCTCCCCGCAGGAAAGCGATATTAAAGACATGATTTTTGGAATGAGGGCGGTAACATTCGCAAAATCAAACGCAATCATGGTTGTTAAAGAGCAGTCCGCGACGGGTATAGGCTGCGGGCAGGTAAACCGCATCTGGCCTACAAAGCAGGCTCTGGAAAGAAGCGACGCCATTTTAAAGGCCGGGTCTGAAGAGACGGCGGACACGGGCGGCAGTCCCTGGAAAGACAGCCTTCCCGCAAGAGTCCTAGCCTCCGACGCCTACATCCCATTCGCGGACGTTATCGAAGCCGCGGCGCAGGCGGGAATTAAAGCGATAATACAGCCCGGCGGCTCCATAAACGACAGACTTTCAATAGAAGCCTGCAACAATCATGGAATAGCGATGGTCTTTACGGGAACCAGGCATTTTAAGCATTAAACAAAGTATTTAACAGCCCCGGAGAATATGTCCATTTTTTTTATGTTGGGGATGTTTTTGTAAAGGCCGTCCTCGAAGCGTTCGTTATGCGCCATGCGGCCGAAGACGCGTCCGTCGGGCGATGTTATTCCCTCAATGGCGAAATCGGAATTATTGGGGTTAAAGCGTATGTCCTGAGAGGCGTTGCCGTCGTAATCTGAATATTGGGTCGCGATTTGACCGTTAGCCGCAAGGGAGCGGATAAGGCTTTCATGCGCGATGAAACGTCCTTCGCCGTGGGAAATCGGCACAATGTATCGCTCTCCCGGTTTAAGATGGGAAAGCCACGGCGATTTATTGGAGACAATCTTTGTATTTACCAGAGTGGACTGATGCCTTCCTATCGTATTAAATGTGAGGGTGGGGGAGTCTTCCGTCATATCGCGGATTTCGCCGTAGGGGACAAGTCCCAGTTTTATAAGGGCCTGAAACCCGTTGCATATTCCGCAAATAAGGCCGTCCCTCTTTTGCAACAGTTCTGTAACCGCGTCAGAAATCGCGGGATTCCGCATAAACGCCGTGATAAATTTCCCCGATCCGTCAGGCTCATCCCCGCCTGAAAACCCTCCGGGAATAAATATTACCTGCGCTTTACGCGCGGCTTTTTCAAATTCTTTAACGCTTTCGGCAATGGCGGCGGAAGTTAAGTTTCGTATAACAAAAGTTTCCGCTTTTCCTCCCGCTTTTTCAACTGCTCTCGCGCTGTCGTATTCGCTGTTTGTGCCGGGAAAAACAGGTATTAGAAACATGGGTTTTGGCAATGAACCGGCAATTCCTTTTTTATTTGTTTTTTGTGATGATTCAGGCGGATTCCAAATGAAATTTTCAGTTTTACCTTCCTGTTTAATCAGGTACGGATAAACAGGCTCAAGAGTTTTTTCCCACGCGTCCTGTAATTTATCAAGGGGAATTTCATAAGTTTTTGTTTTAAGCGTATAATTTGTTGTTGTGCGTCCTAAAAGTACGGCGTCCGTTTGCAATGGCGCCTGTGTTTCAACCGCAAAACTGCAAAAACCCGCTCCTGTAAAAAGTTCGTTTTCCGCTGTAAAACCGATACGGTTTCCCATACACATTTTCACGACAGCCTCCGCCGTACCGCCGCCGCAAGCCCAGGCGGAAAGTATTTTTCCTTCTTTAATTAATTTTTCTACGGCGTCAAAATATTCGCGAAGGGCGGCAAAATTACACTTTTCATAAACTGAGAAGGGCGGCTTTAACAGATAGACATAGCTGTCAGTCTTTTTAAACTCAGGCGTGATAATATTTTCCAGTTTTGCCGTGGAGACGGCAAAAGAGACCAGGGTAGGGGGCACGTCTATTTGCCTGCCATCGGCATGACCGCCATCGACATGACCGTCGTCGGAAAGTGAAAAACTTCCCGACATTGAATCTTTTCCACCGATTGCCGCGGCCTCAAGGCCGATTTGCGCGTCAAGAGCGCCTAACAGGGCGGAAGCGGGTTTTCCCCAGCGGACGGGATCGTCGCGTAACTTTTCAAAATATTCCTGAAAGGTAAGCCAGCATTTTTTTCTGCTTCCGCCCGACGCTATAATCTTCGCAACCGAATGGACAACGGCGAAAACCGCCCCGTGATACGGACTTACGGAAGAGACATAAGGGTCAAACCCCCATGACATGAGGGAACATGTTTTTGTTTCGCCGTTTAAAACGGGTATTTTTGCAGCCATTACCTGCGCCGGTGTGTTAAAATATTTTCCGCCAAAGGGGGCAATGACCGTCGCGGCACCTATACATGAATCAAAACGGTCAACAAGCCCTTTTTGCGAGCAGATGTCAAGTCCGCTTAAAAATGTTTCAAGCTCTTTTGCGTCTACTTCATGGTATTCTGTTTTTGTTACCTCAATTTTTTTTATTTGAGCTTTTGCGTGTTTTTCCGCGCCGTTGGAATTTAAAAATTCTCTTGAAATGTTTACAATTGTTTTCCCGTTCCAGTTCATCACAAGGCGCGGACTTTTTGTAACTTCGGCGATAATTACAGCTTCCAGATTTTCACTTTCAGCAAGTCCGATAAAAGTTTGCGCGTCTTTCTTTGAAGTGACTACGGACATTCTCTCCTGGCTTTCGCTTATCGCAAGTTCCGTTCCGTCAAGACCTTCGTATTTTTTTAATATTTTGTTTAAATCAACCGTCAGCCCGTCGGCAAGTTCACCTACGGAGACGCTTACCCCTCCCGCGCCAAAATCGTTACAGCGTTTAATAAGACGCGCCGCTTTTGGATTGCGGAAAAGACGCTGCAATTTACGTTCCTCAGGCGCGTTGCCTTTCTGCACGTCCGCGCCGCAGGTTTCCAGCGAAGAAGACGAGTGCGATTTGGAAGAGCCCGTAGCCCCTCCAATACCGTCCCGGCCAGTTCTGCCGCCCAACAATATTACAACGTCTCCCTGGGACGGAACGGTTCTTTTAACATTTTCCAAAGGAGCCGCGCCTATAACGGCCCCTATTTCCATGCGTTTCGCCTCGTAACCTGGATGGTATATTTCATGAACATGGCCTGTCGCAAGCCCTATCTGGTTTCCATAAGAACTGTAACCTGCGGCGGCAGTACGGCAAATTTTTCTCTGCGGCAATTTACCGGGCAAAGTTTCATTTGCGTTTTTTAGCGGATTTGCGGCTCCTGTCACGCGCATCGCCTGATAGACAAAAGCGCGTCCTGACAGCGGATCGCGGATCGCCCCCCCAAGACAGGTGGCGGCTCCTCCGAAAGGCTCAATTTCAGTGGGGTGGTTGTGAGTTTCATTCTTAAACATTAAAAGCCAATCCTGTTCTTTGCCGTCAACATCAACCTTGATTTTTACGGAACAGGCGTTTATTTCCTCCGATTCGTCCAGATCGGGAAGAAGTCCCTTTTTCTTCAGCGCCTTTGCCCCGATTGTCGCCATGTCCATCAAAGTAACGGGCTTGCCTGAGCGTCCGCAGAATGTACGAAGGGCAAGGTAATTTTTATAACTTTCATTTACGGTTTCGTCGTCAATTTGTATTTCATCAAGTTCCGTTAAAAATGTCGTGTGGCGGCAGTGATCCGACCAATATGTGTCAAGAAGGCGTATCTCAGTTAATGTCGGGTTACGTTTTTCCTCATATTTAAAATATTTTTGGCAGAATAATAAATCCTGCAAATCCATGGCAAGATTTAAATTTGCACATAACTTTTCAAGATCTGAAATATCAAGCGATATAAAGCCTTCAATAACGGGAACATCAGAAGGCGCGGATAAATTTTGCTTAAGAGTTGACGGTATATCCAGCGACGCCTCCCGGCTTTCAACAGGATTTATCAGCCATGATTTTATACGGATAAAATCTTCATCGGAAATATTTCCGTATATGGCGTATATTTTTGCAGATTGAATGCTTGGCCTTTCCTTGCCCGTGGCGAGAGAGATACACTGGGCGCATGAATCGGCACGTTGGTCAAACTGGCCAGGCAGGTACTCCACTGCGAACACGCGCGCCGCTTCAAAATCGGGGAGTTCTTCATAGACGGTATCGACCGGCGGTTCAGAAAAAATCGTATTTTTAGCCGAGCTAAAATCCTGCGCGGAAATGTCTTCCGCAAAATAGCGGTTTATGACCCTGACTTTTGTTATTCCATCAATTTGAAGCCCAAGGTGCAGATCCGCGGCTGTTGAAGCCGCCTCTTGCGCAAAATCAGCTTTTTTTTCAACATAAATGAAATAAACTCCCACATTCTACTCCTTTTTTATTATATTTATTATAGTATAAATACGGAAGAGTGTAACCATAATAGAAATTAGTTGTTATAGAAAGTAAAATATTGTAAAATTAGGGTGGGATGGGAGTTGATATTGAAAAAAGCATATCTTAAAATTATTTTACTTTTTATCATAGGGTGCCTTACGCTTCATAGCGCGTTTTCACAGGTAAAAAACGAGATGATACGCATAAACGGAGGCGCTTTTTTAATGGGAAGCCCGGAAACAGAGAAGGGGAGAAACTTTACGGATGAAAGTCCCCAGCACAAGGTTACCGTAAGTTCTTTTTACATAGCAAAATATCCTGTAACACAGCCTGAATACGAAGCGATAATGGGGGAGAATCCAAGCCATCATATTGGAATAGATATGCCTGTTGAGAAGGTGACATGGTTAAACGCGGTTGATTATTGTAATAAAAGAAGCGTTGCAGAGGGATTAACGCCCGTATATACAATCAATGGGAACAATGTAAAATGGGACCGCGAGGCAAACGGATACCGTCTGCCAACGGAAGCCGAATGGGAATACGCCTGCCGCGCCGGAACCCAAACTCCGTTTTACACGGGTGACAAACTTGAAGACGCGGGATGGTACAGAGGCAATACGCGCGATCCCGTTACGTTGCAGCGTTCCCCTTTTCCCGTAGGACAAAAAATACCTAACGCTTTTGGCCTTTATGACATGCACGGAAACGTACTTGAATGGTGCTGGGATTTCTTCGCACCATATACGGCTGGAGCCCAGGTTGACCCGACAGGCCCCGCCACCGGCGACAGGCGCGTCTACCGCGGCGGCTGCTGGGACTTTGAAGAACTAAACTGCCGCAGCGCGTACCGTTTCAGACAGCATGTTAATTTTAAATTCTTTTATAATGGTTTCAGAGTTGCAAGGTCTTTGTAAAGAAGTGGTTAGTGGTTAGTGAATAGTATTTTTGTTTGTTATCTGCGCGTGAAGCAATACGCTGAGCTTGCGAATTACAACATCACTACCTACTACATACTACCCACTATCCACTATTAATGAATATTTAACAAATTAAAAACAAATTCCTAGCATACATAATCCATCTTCTAATCATAAAAAGCTTTTGCTTAGCGAAAGTTAATTTACAGGAGGGTTTATGAAGAAATCAATTTTTATTGCGTTATGTTTAGTGGCGCTTTCTTTTCAGCAGTTGTTCGCGTTGGGCGTACAACAGGGGGCGCAGAATACCGGTCTTGTCCAGGGGAAAGGACAGGCAAAATACGTGTTCCTGTTTATCGGGGACGGGATGTCAATGTCGCAGATCAGCGCGGCGGAAGTATTTTCTACGGCGCGGTCTTCAAGCGATATAGCGATTACAAAGCTCAGGTTTACCCAATTCCCGGTTTCGGGACTTGCGACAACCTATGACGCGGGAACATTTATCACAGACTCAGCGTCTGCGGGGACGGCTATCGCCACCGGGAACAAAACATTGAGCGGCGTTATCAATATGGATGCGGGAAAAACCGTTAAATTTAAACCGATTACAGATTATATCCGCAACGCAAAAATGAAAGTGGGAATCGTGTCAACCGTAACTTTAAATCATGCGACTCCCGCCTCTTTTTATTCGGCGTCTCCTTCGCGCAGTAATTACTATGATATAGCGGTACAGCTTGCATCAAGTAATATTGATTATTATGGAGGCGGCTCGCTTCTGCAGAGAAAAGGAAAAAACAACGATCAAAAGGACGCTGTTGAAATGGCTAAATCCAACGGCTTTACATACGTTGATACCATCGATGGTTTTAATAAATTAAAACCGGGCACGGGTAAGGTAATCGCCATAAGCCAGAGGCTTCAGGATGACGGAGCTATGCCGTACAATCTTGACATTAAAAAAGGAGACCTTACAATCGCCGACTTTACAAAAAAGGGAATTGAATTGCTGGATAACCCTAACGGTTTTTTCTTTATGATCGAAAGCGGCAAAGTTGACTGGGCGTGCCACGCCAATGACGCTGGCGCCGCAATCAGCGACGTACTTGCAATGGACGATGCAATTCGCGTCGCGCTTGACTTCGCCCAGAAACATCCAAGGGAAACCCTCATTGTTGTTACAGGCGATCATGAAACAGGCGGCATGACAATAGGTTTTGCGGGCACCCAGTATGACACTTTCTTTAACAAGGTCGCCCTGCAAACAAGGTCATACGTCGCCTTTGACGATGAGGTCTTAAAACCCTATAAAGCAAAAACACCGGCAACTAACGCAAAACTTGCCGATCTGATTCCGGCGATAAAAGAATCTTTCGGTATTGATTACAATTCGCTTTCCGATTTCCAGAAACAGCAAATTGAATTTTCATTTCAGAGATCAATGGGAAACGAACAGATCCGCTCCTTTGCGGAAGACAAATATTTACTGTACGGAGGTTATGAGCCGCTGACGGTAAAACTTACACAAATTATGAATCAGACCGCGGGTATCGGCTGGACAAGCTATTCCCACACCGGCGTTCCCGTTCCCGTTTTCGCGAAGGGCGTACATCAGGAAATCTTCGGCGGTTACTATGACAACACCGATCTGTTTTTCAAACTTGCAAGCGTAATGAACCTGAACGTGCCGGCAAAGAGATAAATTGAGAATGTCTAAGAAAAAGAATTTCTACCACGAACCACACGAACTTTTTGCACATATCTTGTCGTTGTTCGTTTTGGTTCGTGGTTGGATAGCCTCTCGGTTTTCCTTCTTGGGCAATTATAAAGAGTCCAGGAAGGATGCCGTTTTTATTGTGGTCGCAAGTTTCCTTACAATTCTTGTACTATTAATACCAACTGGCTTTGAAGGAAGCGGAGTTTACTCTAACGCGGTACGGGCGAAGGTTAGGGTAGTGGAAGTCAATAATGAAAGGCTTAAAATAATTGGTCCCGTCAGGCAGGGGGAACAACAGCTTGAAGTGGAAATACTTTCAAAGCGTTTCAGGGGACAGATTCACCCTACGTCAAATAATATGATCGGAAAAATGGAACTTGACAAGGCCTATGTCAAAGGCAATATGGCGTTTGCCGTAATTAATTTGACGGAAGACGGCCAAATTGCCAATGTTCAGATCATCGATCATTACCGCACGGATAAGACTATTATTCTTGGAGTACTTTTCATCATCGCCATGATTATCATCATGGGCTGGATGGGTTTTAAGATACTAATCACATTTGTTTTTTCAGCGGCAATGCTTGTGCGGGTTCTGTATCCGATGATTCTTCGCGGCTGGGATCCAATCATAGGAGCCTTGATAATTACGATGCTGATTACCGCGCTAATCATGTTCCTGGTAGGCGGACTTACACGGCGAGCCCTTACGGCGTTTCTGGGCGCGTCGGGCGGGGTAATTTTTACAACGATACTGGCGTTTGTGTTTACGTTTTGGTTTAAGATTCACGGGGCGGTGCGCCCATTTACGGAAACCCTGCTGTTCACAGGTTACGGGCATCTCAACCTTGCCCACCTATTTATCGCGGGGATTTTCATCGCCGCCTCCGGCGCTATGATGGATCTTTCAATGGATGTAGCCGCAGCAATGGACGAAATTAAGAACCAACAGCCCGCCATTACGCGCCTGGGACTCATGCGCTCAGGTTTTACCGTGGCGCGTCAGGCCGCCGGAACAATGTCCACAACGTTGCTTCTTGCCTATTCCGCCGAATATACCGCAATGATCATGACATTTCTGGCTCAGGGCGTCCCACTTGAAAATGTAATTAACATGGTCTGGGTCTCCTCCGAGGTGGTCCATACATTAGTCGGTTGTTTCGGCCTTACCCTTGTCGCCCCCTTAACAGTCTTCGCCGGAGGTATGCTGCTTGGTAAAAAAAATGTATAATTACATTTATGGAGTCAAAGAAAGACAGGATTAAAATTCTTGAGACTTTGATACAGAAGTATCAGGCTTCTTACTACAATGGGGAAGCGGAAATTTCCGACGGGGAATTTGACCTTCTTTGGGACGAGTTAAAAAATATCGCTCCGGAAAGTGAAGTATTAAAAAAAGTAGGGACGGGGAGTGATACCGACGGTTTCCCGAAAGCGCGTCATCTTATCCCGATGGGCAGTCAGGACAAGGCTTCCAATCCCCAGGAATTCATTGAATGGGCTGAAAAAATGGGGCTGGGAGTTCAAACAGATACTTCGTTAACCGATAAAAAAAATAAGTTAACAAAAAAATTCATAGTTCAATATAAATTGGACGGCGCAAGCCTTGAATTACAATACGAAAAAGGGAAACTCATACGCGCCGTAACAAGGGGTGATGGTCTTATAGGCGATGACATTACAGGCAACGCGCGGCGCATGACCGGCGTAGTTCAAAAAATGGAAGTCCCATTTACAGGCGGCGTAAGGGGTGAAGTCGTAATGACCCACGATGTCTGGAACAACAAATACCCCTCAAAGGCAAATTGCAGAAACGCCGCTAACGGGCTGATGCGCCGCAAGGACGGCGAGGGCTGTGAAGATTTACAAGTCATTGTTTATGACGCTGCTGCTTCGGATAACGATAGATTTTTCAAGGACGAACTGCAAAAACTCAAATGGCTGAAAGAGCGCGGATTTAAAGCTACGGAAACAAAGACCTTTACCACGGCTCAGGAAATTATAGCCTACCGTGAAAAAATTGCCGACGAAAGGGAAAAACTCCCCTTTGATATAGACGGCCTTGTGGTAAAGGACATAGAGACTGATATGTCAGACCTTCGCAAGGCGCGTCCTGAAAAGCAAATCGCATTCAAGTTTGAATTAGAGACGGCTTTCAGCGTTCTGCGCGAAGTGATATGGAGTGAATCGGGCGCGACATACACGCCAATCGGCATTGTCGATCCCGTGCGCCTTGCGGGAACCACGGTAAAAAGGGCGAACCTTAACAATCCGGATATGATTCGCTCCATGGGGCTTAAAATCGGCTCAACTGTTTCCGTTGTAAAACGGGGGGAAATAATCCCTAAAATCGAAGGGCTTGCGCCTGTTCAAACGACGGAAAAAACGCGGGAGATTGACTTTCCAAAAATCTGCGGCTTGTGCAATACCGCCCTTGTTGACGCGGGGACAAGGCTTTACTGCCCGAACCCGGCCTGCCCAAAGAGGCTTTTGCACCGTCTGGAAAAATGGGTGTCGGTACTGGATATCCGCGAACTGGGAGAAAAACTGCTTCGTCAATTATTTGAAAAAAAGAGGGTATCTCATATTCATGAATTGTACACATTAACGACGGAGGAGCTTGCCGAATATGACAGAATGGGGGAACTATCAGCCGCGAAAGTAATACGCCACATACAGACAAAAAGGGAACTTTCCCTTGCCGTCTTTATCGCCGGTTTTGACTTTGAAGGCATCGCCGAAACCACAATGGAAAAAATCGCCGCCGCCGGTTTTGACACTTTAAAAAAACTCCGTAAGGCGTCAACAGCGGAGCTAGCCGCCGTTTACGGTCTTGGAGAAATAACCGCCTCCGTAATTATAGACGGTCTTAAAGAATGCGCCGCAGAAATTGATTCGGTCTTAAAGACCGGAATTATAACGATAGCGCCTCCGCCCTCGGAAGAATCCCAGCCCCTGCGCGGTCAATCTTTCTGCTTCACAGGCGAATTAAAGTCCATGAAAAGGGGAGAGGCGGAGGAGAAAATAAAATCGCTGGGCGCGCAGTCAAAGTCCTCGGTAGTGAAGGGGCTTTCCTATCTTGTTACCAACGACCCCGCCTCAGGCTCTTCAAAAAACAAAAAAGCGCGGGAACTGGGTATCCCCGTTATTGACGAGGAGCAATTCCTTGCTTTGCTGACGCAACCTAAAAAGCAACCCGCCCCAAAACAGGGTGAATTGTTTTAAATTTTTTTATTGACAATAATCGTTTTAGGTATATAATTTTTATAATTGCGAAAACATTCATAAGAAATGTATTATTTTAAATGATTCCAAAATGAGAATTAAATTATTGGGATTATATAAAAAATCGCAAAAACAAACAAAGGAGAGGAAAAATGCCTTTACAAAAATTTATCGGAAACGTTTATTCGGTATTTGTTGAAATACTGTTATGGTTAATGCCCATAATCGGTATAATCGGAGGAATTATCGCAACAACAGATCTTTATTTGTTTAACGGAAATGTCGTTGTTGGATTTATTCTTGGTCTTCTTGCCGGATTAATAATGGACGTTATTTTCTTTGGTCCTGTTATTATTCTTATGAATATAAGGTCGTCATTAAAAAACAATACAAACAAATAAGTTTATTTGTTTGTAATTGATTACCTTATAAAATTTACCATGAACCAACACGAACAGCGACCAGATTTCGGAGAATAAGTTCGTGTGGTTCGTGGTAGAAATTTCTATTGAAGCGAATCCTGTATCGTGTAATATTTTTCCATCGCTTTGAATTTATCGCGTACTTTTTGTAAGGACTCAAGTTCGCGGTTAATTGTCCTGGCGTAATTTAAAGTGCCATTTTCTATCCTGAACGCCTCATCCTGCCAGAATTGAACTTTAGGGAGGTCAATCCATCTGAACTTTCTGTCGTTAGCCTTTTTCCACCATACGAGGGCTTCATCCCAGTAATATAGGGCGGTGCGGTAACAGGTCTCAGCCGTATCAAGGCTTTCAAGGTTTTGATCTTTCCAGGGGGCGTTGTAAAAATATGCGCTGCGTTTGTTCCATTTATTGCCCAATAATAAATACTGTTCCAGCAATTTTATATTTATGTGCATTGAAAAAAGATAACGGTATTTTTCCCATTGGGTTTCATTTTCGATTAGGGCAAGGGCGTATAACGGATTGGCGAACTCCGCTTTTACCGCGTGTTCAAGCCAGTAAATGTTTTCCATGGAGTCGTCGGGATACTGAATATAGTGCAGGTGGAAAAGCCTGTAATACTGTTCCTTGTAAGTGACAAAATACCCGTTTACGGGAATTGCGGCGGTAAGTAATACGAGTACGGCTGTTATCTTAAAGAGTCTTTTCACTATATATTGAATATCGGCATTACGGAGAGTATGCTCCATACTTTGTCGGCAACTTCCGCGGCGGTTTTTGAAGCGTCGATTATTTCCACCCTCGCCCCGCTTTTACGGTATTGGGTAATAGCGGATTTGTATTTTTGCCGTACTTTTTCCTGAAACTCCCTGTATTCGTATATTTCAAGAGAATCGCGGTTTTTCATTCTTTCAATGGCGATTTCAGGCTCTATATCCAAAAAAATCGTTAATTCAGGGGCAGGGAAGCGTGAATTAAGGAGCGTCGGCAATTCATCGCCGCATTCAATTCCCTGATAGACAAGTGAAGACAGAAGATACCTGTCGCTTACGGCTAATTCTCCTTGATTTATATGCGCGAAAATACCGTCCTTACCGTATAAATGCTCATTACGATCCGCCGCAAAGAGCATTGCAAGGGTTTCAGGCTTAAAAAATATTTCTTTTTTTAACGCTGAACGTATTAATTTGCCTATTTGTCCGCCTGTAGGCTCAAAAGTGGGAAAAATTACCGGTTTCTCTATGTTTTTAAGGCGGCTCAACAAAATTGACAACTGTGTAGATGTTCCGCTCCCATCCCCCCCCTCAAAAACCACAAAATTAGGAATAATTAGCATTAGGGAAGGTTATCATATATACAAAATTTTGTCACTAATCAAATAAAACCATATTTATTGTCAAAAACTGATACTTTTGGCCGGAAAATATGTTATAATATAGTAAAATAATGTCAATATTTATCTTAAAGGATGGGAAAAAGACGCTTCCCGGCTCGATATATATAAAAATTCTCATTTTTCTGTGGTTAATAAGCATATCTGTCATTATTATGAAGCCTATTCAATACGCTTTAGGCCAGGAAATGAAAAAAATTAAGGTAAATTTAATCGAAAAATTAGAGGATATTACAGGGTTTACAGTCCGTTATTCCTCAATTCGCCCCTCCATTTTTGGATCATTTAATATAAAAAATTTATTTTTTTTAAAAGGAGAAAAGCCTTTATTTTCGGTATCACAGATAAAAATTCAATATTCGTTAATGGAATTAATTCTGCATAAAAAAACATTTATCCATAGCGTCCAAATTGACAGGCCTGAACTCAGCATAAATACGGTTGATGACGCTGACATTTTTAATTTTCTTAAAACCATAAATGAAAACAAAAAAAACAATATCGACGATATTAATTTTCAACAAATAATGGAATTCCTGCCGGTTAACGCCAATTATCATATCAGGCATTTAAATTTTAATTTAACGGATAAACAGACTTCCTACAAGATAGAAAACATGAATCTTAACCTGAAAGAAAATAAAGGAGAGATAACGTTTTTCGCAAGATTTTACGCGGAATTAAAAAACACGGGCCTTTTGGACAAAACAATTATTTTTAGCTCCGATGCCGGAATCAGCGGAACATGTTCAAAAGCTTTGGACGCCGGAAACGCGGAACTATCAATTTTTTATTTAAATTGCTCAGAACAGGAAGAAATAAAAAAAACGGCGTCTTTCTTCAGGCTTCTTTCAAATAACAGCGTAACTCAAAAAAGGCTCTTTAACATGCTTCCTTTTAAAACCGCCGTTTCCTACGGCAATAAAAAAGTATATGTAACATCCCTGTCGGGAAACGGGCTTAATAATTATAACATTAGCTACAATACCGAATCAGGCGGCGTTCATGCGGGAATAAAACTTGATAATTTTAATATTGAAAACCTGATTAATTTTTCGGAATATATAAAAAATACTTCCGATTTATTATTTGTGCAGATAACGGGGGATTGCTCGTTTTCCCATGAAAACGGTTTTTTTGATTACACTGTAAATTTTAAAGGAGATGAAAAAAGCGAATCAGAAGTTAAAAGAAATAATTTTATTATTGACGTTTACGGAAATGAGAAAGAAATAATAGTAAATGATTTTTTTATCTCGTCAGTAAACCCCAAAAAAGATTTTTTTTCCGGCAGTTTGGGAATTTCAGGCAATTTGGAATTTGCTTCGCTTAAATCACGGGGAACCGTATATTTGGACGGTTTCAGCCTGACGGGAACCGATAATATTGACGCCGAGTTTAATATTTCTAACCATGATAACGGTATTTTTATTTCAGGGGACAAAGTAAAAATCGCCCAAACCGGGATTAACGACCTTACAATCTTTTTAACTCCGTCAGAAAAGGAAACGGGCGTTAATGTTTCAGGCTTTTTTATTGAAGGAGGCTCCATTTACCTTGACGCGGTTATTAACGGCTACCCCGGAGAAATAGAAGCGTCCGCGTCTTTGGATTCACTGTCTTTATTTTCAATAACGGAAATTTTCCGCCCGTTTTCCGCGGATTTAAGCATTCCCGCCGTAACCAGGGGAATATTAAAAGATTCGTCAATAAAAACCGACATTTTCTTTTCCACCGACTTTAACAATATTGTATATAACGCTCCAAGTATCGCGTTTTACGTAGGAAAAACAAACGGATTATTATCATTATCCGGAACCGACCGTCAAATAACAATAAGCGAGGGGACTTTGTTTAAGGATGAACAGAGTGAAAACGATATAAAATTTTCATCCAATATTAATTTTTCAAACGTCATGGATTTAACGTTTACATTAAACGCGGGTTTTCAGGATCTTGTTTGGAATATAGAAGGGCAAATATTTGACAGAACTACATTGATTATCAGGGATCAAAACGGGATTCACTGCTACGGGGCCGTATCAAATAACGGCGCTTTATCAGGTTATATCGAGGGTGAAAATTATCCATTTATAGCAAATTCACAGACAATATACCTGAATTTTTACATATCTTTGCGTTATGATTCCTATGATTTTTGGCGTCTTGAAGTGAATAATTTTTCCGCCCATTACGCGTCTTCGAATGACGGCTCTGATATAATAAAATTTTCAGGTTTGGCGGATCAAAACGGGGCAAGTTTCAGGGAAATATTGTACACGGACGCGACAGGCGCGCTTTTGGGAAGCGCGAATTTTTCCTGGGATGCCGATTTTTCATATTGTAATTTTATATTGGATATGGCGGACGGAAATGAAACGGGCGAATACTATTACATTAACGGAGGTTATAAAAATAATAATATTAACGTCAAAGCTTCAGTTTCACAAGCGCATGTTAACCGTTTTTTTAAATTAAATAATACCGTTATCGCGAGCGCGGACGCCGAAATCTTCTGGAATTCCATAGATTCATTTAACGCTAAAATTAATCTTTCGTCATTAAACACAAGAATAGACGGCAACGCCGTTAATTCATCCGTTAATGTGAACTTTTCCAATGATGAATTATTTATAAGTAATTTAAAACTGGATTATGCGGAATTAAAAACAAATTTATCCGAATTAAAATTTAATATAGCGGAAGGCGCCGCCAGCGCCAGGGCGGATATTCACGGCGATATTGTCAATAAAAAAGTGGAAGGGAATATTGAAATTGACGCTGATTTCGTTAAAATAAAATCATGGCTGGATTTAGGGCTGATTTTACAAAATTTTAACGGGAAGATGTCCGTTGAAAATTTTACCTATGGAAATATTAATAACGAAGAATTTAAAATGGAGTATTCCGTAAACAACGGGGCCGTTTCCGTTAAAGGCGGTCCAAGGGATATGATAAGGCTTGAAATGGACGGCGACGGATTGTTTTTTTTGGGATTATCGGCTCCGATGTTTATACGCGGCAATGTCGTCGGGACGTTTAAAAACGGCATAGTGGACGCCAAAACCAATTATTTCTTTATTGACCTGCCGACGTTATTCAACATTTTTTCAGCTCATAATGAATTTTCCATTACGGGCGGTTATATTACCGGAAAAGCTGATTTTACGGGCCCCTTCTGGAATCCTGAATTTCACGGGGTCGCAAGAGCCGAAAGCCTTCGTTTTAAAGCCCCTGACTATTTGACGGAAGACGTAAGAATCGCGCCCATTGACGTTCTGGCTGAAGGATATGAAATGACTTTTGGCCCGGTAGCGGTATTGTCCGGAAGCGGAAGCGGGACCGTAAACGGCTGGTTATATTTTGAAAATTGGACTCCTGTAAACATCGGTCTTGACGTTTCAATTCCGCGTGAAACTCCCATTCCATACGGCGTTAATATATCGGGTTTTACGGCAAAAGGAATGGGTTCCGGAAAGGTTAATATGGCCATAAACCTTACCAATAGTTTAATGGAAATAAAAGGCGATCTTTTTACCAATGAAGCCGATCTGGGCATGAATATGGAAGAGCTTACGGCGGATATGGAGAAAGAAAATACGGAAAATGTATTTTACACCGTTTTAGATTTAAAATTAACCGCGGGGTCAATGGTAGAATTTATCTGGCCGTCCACAAACCCGATTTTAAGGGCGACGCCTGAAATGGGGACTGTTATTTATGTTACCGCGGATACGCAAGTCTCCCAGTATTCCCTGAACGGCAATATAAAAATTCGTTCCGGCGAATTGTATTATTTTGATCGGAGTTTCTTTATCCGTCAGGGAAACATGACGCTCAAAGAAAATGAAAATAAATTTGAGCCCAGAATAAGCGCCAGAGCCGAAATCCGCGACAGATCCGACTCCGGTCCCGTGACAATAACAATGATTATAGAAAATCAGCCCATATTCAGTTTTGAACCACGTTTTGAGGCAAGTCCTAGTATGACACAGCTTGAAATTTATTCTATTTTAGGGCAGAATTTCAACAATACCCAGGGAGAGGAAAATGCGGAACTTGCCCAACGTTTTTTATGGAGTTCAGGCGCTGATCTTGCGACGCAATTACTTGCAAGTACGGATTTTTTTGGTCAAATTGTCCAATTACGTCAATTTGAAAGGCAAATAAGAAACTTCATGAGGATGGACGTATTCAGCGTAAGAACGCGTTTTTTTCAAAATGCGGTTGTTACGGGCGCTATGGGAATAGGGGGGCTTGGACAAAACACAGGGCAGAATTTTGCGGAAAGAAGTAACCAGGTAGGTAACTATTTCGATAATACGACTGTTTTTATGGGTAAGTACATAGGCCAGGACATGTTTTTCCAGGGAATGATTACGATGAAATACGATGAAAATAACAATATATTCGGCGGTTTAAGGCTGGAGCCGGATATTGGAATAGAATTGCAGAGTCCTTTTATAAATATCCGATGGGATTTTTCCCCGGATCTTTACCGTTATCGTCCGGAAAATTTGTTTGTGGGTAATTCAATTACTCTAAGCTGGAGTAAGTCATTTTAGGAGTTTTATGAGATTTAGAGTATTTGTTTTGCTTTTGTTCACAATGGCCGTTTTGGGTTTTTCCCAAAATATTAACGATCAATCTTCACAATCGTCCGATGAATGGTACCAGGGCAAGCCGATAAGGGAAATTGTTTTTATCGGTTTAAAAAATATATCGCAATCGGAACTTGACGCGCTGATGAATCCCTACAAGGGACGTATTTTTACCAATAACATATTTCTTGAAATACAGGGAAAATTATACTCTCTTGAATATTTTGAAAGATTGGAACCAAGCATATTGCGCTATAACGCGGCGGGCAGCGAAGTAATTATAAGATTTACGGTAGTTGAACGGCCTGTTATAGGGCGCATTAATTTTACAGGGAACACGGGACTTCGGCGCAACGAATTAATTGACTTAATTACCACAAAAACGGGCGACGTTTTTAATCAGGCTAAAGTCAGAACTGATATTGAGGCGATTAGGAATAAATACATAGAAAAAGGCTATCCAAACGTAATCGTCACGTCCTCACAGACACAATCGGGCGATTCATCCATAGTATTGGTTTTTCATATAACTGAAAATGATAAAAATTCAATATCAAAAATTGAATTTCAAGGCAACACCAGATTTTCAAGCAACGCGTTAAGGGGACAGCTTTCGTTAAAGGCGAAATCCCTGTTAAATGACGGCGCTTTTCAGGAATCAAAACTACTTGCGGACAGGGAAGCCGTAACAAAATATTATCACGATCGCGGGTACATAGAAATGACCGTAAAAGACGTTACGCGCACCACGGTTGAAACGGCAAAAGGCTCAAATTTAGTTTTAACTTTTATGATAGAGGAAGGCGACGAGTTTAAGTTTGGCGGCGTAACGTTTGAAGGCAACGTGATTTTTACGTCGGATCAATTGGACAAACTTATAACTTCCAAAAAAGGCGAAACTGTAAACATGACCAGGCTGGAAATGGATTTACAGCGCGTCGCCGACCTTTATTATGAAAACGGGTATATATTCAATTCAATAATCAGATCCCCGTCCCGTAATTATCAGACAAATTCCATTTCATATCACATAACAATAGTTGAAAGGGACAGGGCTTATATCGAAAACATCGTCATTATAGGAAACAATAAAACAAAAAACAGCGTAATTTTAAGGGAAATCCCCATGGAAAGCGGCGATATTTTTTCCAAAGTAAAAATCATGGAAGCCCTGCGTAATCTTTATAACCTTCAGTATTTCTCGGTAATAATTCCCGACACCCTTCCGGGAAGCACCGAAAATTTAATGGATCTGGTTTTTACCGTGGAAGAACAGCCGACTACCGAAATTCAATTCGGTCTTACTTTTTCAGGCAGCGCGGATCCTGACACGTTTCCGATATCCGGCCTTTTAAAATGGAATGACCGCAACATCGCGGGAAGCGGCAATGAATTGGGAGTTGAATTAAACTCGTCCGTTGTCGATTCAAGCACGCTGTCAATTAATTATCTGCACAGATGGGTACTGGGACTTCCCCTTTCGCTTGGAACGGATTTATCGGCAAGTTATTCAAAAAGGTACGCCACGATGGATAACCAGCCCCCATTTTTTAACGGCGATGAATCTTACGCTTTTCCCGACGGTTTTTCCAGTTACGGCGATTATATAAGTAAAAGTAAAACTCCTACAAGAGACTTCCTGATGGAATACCAACAGTGGTATATATCATTGGGTTTTTCAACGGGTTACCGCTGGACTACTTTTATGGGTATCTTCGGAATAAACGGCGGTATGCGCTTTGGTATAATTAACAATTTTTACGACGCTGATTTGTACAGGCCTTTTGATCCCGCCCTCAGGGAAAAAAATAACGAATGGAATCCAAAAAATTCAATGTGGTATTCATTATCGCTTGATCAACGCGACATTTATTATGATCCGTCCAAAGGTTATTACCTGTATGACAGAATGAGTTTTTACGGAATTCTTGATCTTGAAAGGGAGCATTATATCCGTAATGACATAAAAGCGCAGTATTATTTTACTTTATTTAATATTCCCGTCAGCGAAAAGTGGAATTTTAAAAGCGTCTTCGCCATTCATGTCGGATTATCAACATTATTCGGCCAGCCCGGGCGTGATTTTATAGTTGAAGACGTAAATAAGCTTGCCGTAGACGGCATGTTTATAGGAAGGGGCTGGAACAGTGAATACCGCAACAAGGGATATTTGCTTTTAGACAGTTGGATAGAATTACGGTTCCCCCTTATCAACGGCATTCTTGCATGGGATTTTTTCTTTGATTCAGCCGGTATTGACAGGCCTATCGGAACATATTTTGATAATTTTAACGTAGAAAACTTAAGATTCAGTTATGGCGGAGGGTTCAGGTTTACAATGCCGCAATTCCCAATCCGTATAAGTTTGGTAAAGTGTTTTAGAATATTGGACGGTAATGTTGACTGGAAACCGGGGGCTATTTTTGGAGATCCAAAAAAACCTGAAATGGGTATGGACATAGTAATGTCTTTTGTTTTATCATATTAGGAGTGGTTATGTTTAAACGTGTTATTTTATTTTTATTATTAAATGTACTCTGTCTTTCGTGTATTTTTGGCCAGCAGATTACCCGTTTTGCGGTGGTAGATCTGGCAAAAGTTTATACGGCCCATTTTAAAGATTCAAAGGCGGTAAGGGACTTTGAGGAAAAAAGCGCCAAGGTTCAGGCTGAGATTGACAAAAGAACCCGTGAAATTCAGGAACTAAGAGCCAAGCATGCAGAAGCGGTATTGTCCAACAACGATAATGAAGCGATTCGGCTGGAAAACTTAGTCTACAGAAGATCTGAAGCCTTAAAGGAATATTACCAGGCAAAAACATCGGAACTTGATAATGAAAGAAATAATTTAATGCAATCCCCGTCATTCCTCAGTCAAGTGTATGATGAAATACGTTATATAGCGGAAAGTGAAGGGTACGCGATGGTTTTAAATAAAAACAGTACAAATATTATCTGGTTCAGCCCGATGGTTGACATAACGGAAAAATTAATACAGAACTTACAGACAAGAAACAGACGTTAACGTAAAATGGACGAGTTAAAAACCAGTCCCATGCTAGAACAGTACAGGCGCATAAAGAAACAGCAGGAAGGGAATATCCTTTTTTTCAGGCTGGGCGATTTTTATGAAATGTTCGCCCAGGACGCGATAGAAGTATCAGCTTTATTAAACCTGACCCTTACAAGCCGCAACGGGCTTCCCATGTGCGGAGTGCCGTATCATGCGGCAAGAACGTATATAGCGAGGCTTTTAAAACTGGGAAAAAAAATCGCCATTTGCGAACAGCTTACCCCCCCCGGAAAGCAAAAAGTGATTGAAAGGGACGTTATAGAAATTATAACTCCGGGAACGACCGTAGACGATGATTTTCTTGACAAGGGCAGTTCAAATTACCTTTGCTGTCTCGCTTCCTGCGGGGGCAAGAGCCAAAGCGGCGTTACGCGTGATATTTCTTTTTCGTATATTGATCTTTCAACTGGGGATTTTTTTTCGACCTGTTTTTCAAGCGGGGGGGAAATACTGCGCCAGGAACTGGAGAGATTGTCAATAAAAGAAATGCTTGTTCAGGAATCGCTCCTTGAAGAAAACAAGGAAGTGGCGCAGGCGGTTTATGACCGCCCTTCAATCGTATTAAACCGCTGGGCGGACTGGCTTTTTGATCCCGGCGCGGCAAAGACAAGGCTTGAAAAACAATTCGGCCTTACAAACTTAAAAAGTTTCGGCATGGAAGAAGCTTCCGGTGAAATAATTTCCGCGGGAGCGTTGCTTGACTATCTTGAAACAACTTCAAAAAGCCTTTTGCCGCACATAAGGACGATTAAAGTTTACCGTGACAGCGAATATATGGGCATTGACGAATCAAGCCAGAGGAACCTTGAACTATTGTGCAACCAAAGGGACGGGGACATCCGTTTTTCGCTTTTGGAAGTGATGGATGAAACCCGCTGTTCAATGGGGCGCAGGCTCTTAAAAAGGCGTATCTTACACCCGCTTCGCGATGTGGAAAAAATTAACAGCCGCCTTGATATTATTGAAGACCTGTACCGCGATCAGGGACGGCTGAGCAAGTTACGCGAACTTTTGGGAAAAACCCCCGACCTTGAGCGTCTCTGTTCGAGGCTTGCGATGGACAAAGCCCACGCAAGGGATATGCTTGCCATAAAAAACGCGATTTCTTCATTTTTTGCCATTACTGAACTATTTAACGAAGAATTGAAAAATGGCAAAATCTGTTTTGAGTGTGATGACGGTAAAAATAGCGGTAATTTTGACAGCCTGTTAAAAATACGGGATTTGCTTGAAAAGGGAATTATTGACGAGCCATCGGTATTATTAAACGAAGGCAACCTTATTAAAGACGCTTTTAATAAAGAACTGGACGATTTGCGCTTGATGAAGGACGACAGCAGGCAGATTCTTGAGCGGTATCTGGAAGAAGAAAAAAAAGAAACGGGAATATCAAGCTTAAAAATCCGTTACAACAGGCTAATCGGCTATTTTTTTGAAGTTAAGAAAAACAGCCTTGATAAAGTGCCAAAACATTTTATAAGACGGCAGGGGATGGCGGACGGGGAGCGTTATTCTACTGACCATCTTGCCGAAATTGAATCTGAAATTAACGGCGCTTCGGACAAGGTAATTGAGCTTGAAAAAAAACTCTTTCTGGAAATACGTGATGAAGCGAAGAAAAGCCTTGACCTTTTGTCAGCCGCTGGGCGCCGCCTTGCGGAGATTGACGCGGCGCAGTCCCTTGCAAAAGCGGCCTCGGTAAGGGGCTGGACGCGCCCCGTACTTGATGAAAGCCCCTGTCTTGAAATCTACGAAGGGCGGCACCCCGTAGTGGAAGCCCATCTTGGACGCGGCGAATACATCCCAAACGATATCTTGTTAAACACGTCGCCAACGGAAATATCCTTCGCTATGATAACAGGCCCCAATATGGCGGGAAAATCAACCTATCTGCGCTCAGCCGCCCTTATAACAATTATGGCGCAGGCGGGCAGTTTTGTACCCTCCTCCCAGGCGCGTATAGGGCTTTGCGACCGTATTTATTGCAGGGTGGGGGCATCCGACAACCTTGCCCGCGGCGAGTCAACATTCCTTGTAGAAATGAATGAAACCGCTTTTATCCTGAATACCGCGACTGAAAAAAGCCTTGTAATCATGGACGAAGTGGGCAGGGGAACCGGCACAAATGACGGGCTTTCAATCGCGTGGGCTGTAAGTGAAGAACTGTTGAATAAAATTGGATGCAGAACGCTTTTTGCGACCCACTTTCATGAGCTTTCACTTTTATCGCATCCGCGCCTTGCAAACTATTCAATGGAAGTTTTGGAGCAGGGGGAAAAAATTGTCTTTTTAAGAAAACTGAAAAACGGCCCCGCCGCGGAATCCTACGGCCTGTTTGTCGCCATGCTCGCGGGGCTTTCAAGGAACGTTCTGGAAAGGGCAAAGCAAATAATGAAGCTTCTAAAACAACGCGACGCCGATTTAAGCGATACTTTTGGCGAAAAAATTGTTAACCATAATAAAAATAAGGTTAACGAAGAAAAGGTAACTGAGGCAGACAAGTTTGAAAAGATGATGCAGGGGCTCGATCCTGAAAAAATGACGCCTCTTGAGGCGTTAAATACATTATGTCAATGGAAAAAACTTACAAATTCAGGAATTTCATTTATTGCTGAAAAACAGCCAAAACCGCGTCAATTAAGTAAAAAAGAAGATATATCGCCCTCCCTGTTTGATTAGTTTGCTTTTTTATATACAATCTCCAATTTTTAATATATAATATTGTCCGGAGGAAAGTATGACAAAACAAGAAATACTGCGTCCGCAGGATAAACCTAATCTGGCAAGATGGATTCCTTTATCACTCCAGCATGTCTTTGCCATGTTTGGAGCTACGATTCTAGTGCCAATTTTAACGGGATTGGAGCCGTCAGCCGCATTATTTACGGCCGGTACCGGCACTTTAATTTTCATTCTTTGTACGGGAGCGAAAGTTCCGGCTTTTCTAGGCTCTTCCTTTGCCTTTATTCCAGCATTAATCGCGATTAGTAAAAGCGCACAGTATGGTATTCCTTACGCCCTTGGCGGCGCGTTTGCGGCAGGTCTGTTCTATTGCGTAGTAGCACTAATTATCAGATTTGTAGGAACAAAATGGCTTGATAAGGCACTTCCGCCTGTAGTTATCGGCTCCGTTATCATAGTAATCGGGCTTTCTCTTGCTCCTACGGCAATGAGTATGGCAATGAATGAACAAGTTCCGTCAATTGACGATATAAAAGGTAAATTATTGGAGGTAAATGAAGCAACAGACACAAAAGCACCTGTTGAAAAAACAAATAAATTAACAAACGAATTAATTGTTAATTTAAATGGATATTTTAACAATTATAAAATTGTTTATCTCTCTATTGCGGCATTTACATTAACAATAACCATTTTAGCCAGTATTCTACTTAAAGGTTTTTTTAGCACGATTCCAATTTTAATAGGTCTTGTTTCAGGATATTTTTTTACGCTTATAATGGGATTAATCTTTCCGGCTTACGCAATTATTGATTTTAATACGGTTAAAAATACCGAATGGTTTGGATTTCCGGTTTTTAATACTCCAAAATTCAGTTTAGTACCTGTTTTAACATTTATTATTATTTCATTTGCCACAATCTGCGAACATTTAGGCGACGTACTTGTTACAAGCAAAATTGTCGGTCAGGATTTTTATAAAAATCCTGGTCTTCACCGTACTTTATTGGGCGACGGGCTTGCAACGGCATGGGCTTCTTTATTTGGCGGCCCTCCCAACACAACTTACGGTGAGAATATCGGAGTTATGGCCATTACCCGCGTTTACTCCGTATGGGTTATCGGGGGAGCGGCGGTAATAGCGATATTTCTTTCGTTCTTTACAAAAATAGGAGCCGTAATTCAAACAATTCCCGCCCCCGTTCTGGGTGGCATCTGCATGCTTCTCTTTGGAATAATCGCATCCAGCGGCCTGCGTACAATCGTGGAAAGCGGCGTAGATTTCAAGGATAAACGAAATTTAACGATTAATTCGGTAATTTTAGTAATCGGCATAGGCGGCGGAGAGCTTATCTTTAATATTACCAAAGACCTGCAATTTAAACTTTCAGCGGTAGCCCTTGCCACGGTTGTCGGGATTATTCTTAATTTGGTGATGCCCAAGACACAGGCGGATAAAACGGAGTAATTTTTTAACCACGAACCATCACGAACCATCACGAACCATCACGAACAACGACAAGTCTCGGAGTAAAAGTTAGTGGTGTTCGTGTAGTTCGTGGTAGAAATTCTTTATTTTTTGTTTATTTTGACATTTTTGCTTAAATGTGTTATTATATTGCTATGAAAATGTATAACCTTTTCAAAGAGAGTCATAATAATAACATAATGAGTAGCTTATATAATCATACCCC